>Ga0209223_10000578_pt1 | contig 42399 bp, 36 predicted proteins | sample COG_06_FD_184750 | JGI IMG/M metagenome (GOLD analysis project Ga0209223, IMG submission 184750) | Pelagic Microbial community sample from North Sea - COGITO 998_met_06 (SPAdes) (version 2) | ecosystem: Environmental > Aquatic > Marine > Neritic zone/Coastal water | place: Helgoland, sampling...
GACGGTTTTAAAACTAGAATACTGGCTAAAATTACCGCAATGACTATCATACAATTTATTAATAAATTTCATTTTGAACGAAATATTAATAATCTTAAAATTAATATAACCTAAATGCACAACGGGTTATTTGTAATATGTTCACTCGAAATTTGATTTTCAGTTTTCATATTATTTTCTTTGGCATTGAAAATCGTGATTTCTGAAGCGAAATCTTTTGCTTTTAAAAGTAATGTTGGCATAAAGTCTGCCAGCGGTTTGTTTTTGATACCCCATTTATCTTTCATTTGTTGGGTTGTTCTTCCAAATAAAGCAGTATCTCCTTTACTTCTAATGAGAGCAAAGCTTTTATTACCTCCAGTTTGTTCAAATATTACTTGTGATAACTCTTTTTCTGTGGATTTTAATTTTTCTCTGGCTAATACTCTTTCGTGCTCAAGGATTTTCTTTTCAATTAACTCGGCTTTCCTAGTTTGAATTGCAAAATAACGTTGTGCAAAAGCTATTGATTCTTTTCTAGGGTCGCCGTTTTGAGTAATTAAGTAACAAGCAAATCTTGTTAACATAATGTCTTCTATTTCTCTTTTACTACCTGAACCGAGAGTTACCATTTTGTTGACGTTAACAAAATGGTCATCTATCTGTTGTTCAGAAACTTCACAAGCGGTTTTAGCCTTGTTAATTACTAAGTTAAAGTTTCTCCATTCTTTATAGTTTAAAAGATGTTGCAAATCTCTGGCCATCCAGAATTCAACATCCGTAGATGTATGATGGACATGTGCTTCAAAATTTTCCGTAAGACTATATATTGTTGACTTTTTCATATAATAAATATACAGAATATTCTTAAAAGTAATTGTGAGATTGTTGATTCTTCAGTTACCGATTGAAAAGGCCATTTCGCAGACATTATTTTCCGCTTTGCATAATAGAATTGAGCAGGTCGTTTAGTTGTTAGATATTTGAGTAACAATTAAAAACCTAAGAGATATGGAGACTATAAAACTACAAGAATTCAAAGAAAAATGTCAATCTAAAACTTCAAATAATTCTTCCATAAGTTGCCTATATGGAATGGGAATGTTTGGTGCTGCTATTTATTTTTTATCTACTGCAACAGGCTTTGGTGCAGGTGTATTAGGAGTACTTAAATCATTGGTTTGGCCAACGGTTTTGGTGTACGAGGTGTTTTCAAAACTAGGATTGTAATTTTAATAAAAAACTGTTATGAGTTTGATGATTTTTAAAACCAATATCAAGTCAAGACGAAAAGCTAGAATGTTTGGAGCTATTTTTAGAAGACATCCTTTTATTTATACTTGGTCTATAGATTTTGAAGATGTGGATAAAGTATTGCGCATAGAATCTGCTAGTGATTTACAATCTGATGCTGTTGTGCAATTGGTAACCAATCATGGATTTATCTGCGAGGATTTACCGGATTGATTTTAGAATATAATTCTACCCCATTCTCCACTTTTATTGGTCTTTTTTCAAAAAGTTCAACTAGTTCAACAAATTGTTCCTTTAAAAAAATAAACTTTGCTATTCATAATCATTAAAGTTAATAATAGAACAATTTTAAAAGAACTATGGAAGTACTTAAAAGGATACATGACTATATTGTAATATTTGTATTTTCAATTTTATCCAGCTCGTTAGAAGCACAAATCACATATGATATTTCTGCCGAACAGGCTTTGAATGCTGTGTTGGTTACTAAGAAAAAAGCAGAAGAATCCAACGTATTGGTCAATATCGCTGTAGTTGATGCAGGCGCGAATCTGAAAGCTTTTCTTCGTATGAATGAATCTTATTTAGGAAGTATAGATGTGGCCATAAAAAAAGCAGAAACGACTAGGTATTTTAATATTGATACAGGTAAATTAGGAGAGCTGACGCAACTAGGCGGTATCATCTATAATATTGAACACTCTAATGGAGGATTGATTACCTTTCCTGGTGGAATTCCAATCAAAGATAAAAACGGAAAAATTATTGGAGCTATTGGCGTAAGTGGTGGAACTATTGAGCAAGATAGAGAAATCGCAACCGTAGGTGCTAAATCAGTTTTAAAATAATCTAACAATCAATTTAATTATGAATCATATTAAAAAGTACGTATTCCTAACAGCTCTGTTTTATTACAGCTAGCAATCGCTCAAACGGGAGAAAATCCAACTTTGTACAGAACAGATTTCAAAGAATTATCAGCAAAGAATACGGTAACCGTTACCAGTTATAAAAAAGGAGGAAAGCAATTTGTATATGCCGGAGGTTTCGGAAATATCGATGTATTTAGTTTGGATAGTTTAGGGCTTTTAACCTCTATCAGCAATCATGAATTGTACATGAAAAAAGGTCCTGCTAGAGGGATGGTAGCAAATAATATTCAAGGGAACTATTTTCTTTTTGTAGCAAACAAACATGGAAATGCTATTGAAACTTTTGCTATTGATGATAACGGTTCCTTAGAACGCGTTGCTCTAAAAGAGGATACAGAAGAGACGTATTTGGGTACTGCCATTACCTTGCAAGTCATCCACATGAAAAAGGCTTCTTATTTATTTGTAGGAGGTTTAGAAGAAACACCTGGACTGAGTTCTTTTAGAATTGAAAAAAGTGGTGTGTTGACTCACATTCAATCTATGAAAGATGATGAGAAAATTCATACCGATGGGATTATTGGAATGTATACCTATAAAATAAAAGGTAGAACGTATTTGAATACCAGCGGTTTTCAAGATAATGGTGTCAGTAGTTTTAAAGTTTATGAAAGTGGAAAGTTTAAAAATGTAAACAATATTGACGATAACGAAACGGATCTTTATTTGACAGGGGCTTATCCAGTAACTGGAGTTCAGTTAGGAAAAAATTATTATGTAATTGTTGGTCACAGACATCATAAATACTAAAAAAGAGGAAACTTCATAAAAAAGAAAGATTTTGTATACCACGGCGATGGAGTGAGTGTTTTTAAAGCAGGAAAAAATGGTGCGTTAAAATCTCATTTTGTTTTGAAAGATGATGAAAACACAAAATTATCAGGTCAAACTAGAATAGAGATTATCTCTACCAAAGATAACGAAGCTTTGTTGGCTGTAGGTACTAGAGATGATGCAAGTATTCACCTGTGTAAACTGTCTGAAGACGGTGTGTTAAGTCCGGTTAATTATTTAGAAACAGGGTATTCTATCTATTATGGATTGCACTCACTTACTTTAAATGATACCGATTATTTAGTAGCAGGATCTTTTAGATTTGGCTTGAAAAAATTAGTGGTATATAAAATCGCTCCGGAAAAGAAAGAAAATGAAGGGAAGCTTTTAAGACATATTGTAAGTTTAAAATTCAAAGACACGTCAAGTGAAGAAGAGGTGCAAGGCGCGTTAGTTCTTTTCGAAAATTTAAAAAATGAAATTCCAGAAATTTCTAAATTAGAATGGGGAGCTAACGACAGTACTGAAGGACATACCAAAGGGTTAGAGTATACTTTTAAGCTAACATTTAATGATGTTCACGGACGAGAAAAATATCTTTTTCATGAGAAACACCAAGCTTTGGTAAAAAAAGTTGGGCCTTTATTAGCGGATGTTTTTGTATTTGATTACTGGACAAAAAAATAAATACAATGGAAAATTTAAAAAATAAAAAAGCCATAATTACCGGTGGAGGTAGAGGTTTAGGGAAAGCAACGGCGCTTGCTTTTGCCAAAGAAGGAATAGATATAGCCATTACCGGTAGAAATGAAGCGGTTGTGAAAGCGACTGTTGCCGAATTGAAAGCTTTGGGAGTAACGGCTATTTATGCTGTGTTTGATGTGGGTGTCTATACTGAGGTAAAAAAAGCGATTAAGGAAATTATTACAGAATTAGGAACTATAGATATTTTAGTAAATAATGCTGGAATTGCTTCTGTTGGTTCATTTAATGAAATGCCTGTAGAGGAGTGGACTCAAATGATCCAAACCAATGTGATGGGGATGTATTATGTGACCAAAGAAAAGTATTGCCTTATTTGATAGAAAAAAATATAGGGGATATTATCAATGTTTCTTCTATAGCTGGTTTGAATGGAAACCCAAATATTTCTGCATATTCTGCATCAAAATTTGCCGTGATCGGAATGTCCGAGTCTTTGATGAAAGAGGTTCGTAAAAATAATATTAGAGTTTGCACCCTTACACCAAGTACTATAGAGTCTGACATGACAGTTGAACTTGGAATTGCTGCAAAAAATTCTCAAGATAATGTATTGCAACCAGAAGATTTTGCTGATTTGATTTTGGCAGGCCTGAAGCTTCCGAGAAGAGCAATGTTAAAAGGAGCAGCACTATGGTCAACAAATCCTTGATTCTTTAAGGACTGTTTAAGTTTGTTGTAAAGCTACAATGGGTATATTGCCTATTATAGTTTTCTTATTTTCATAGGGTTCCTTTTCTTGGTTTTCCTATATTTGGTTGGAAAATAAAAATTGAAAAGTAATGGAGCAAGTGAATAAAATAACAATGGATTGGTTGACAGAATGGTTGTTGAATTTGGGTGCAGAACCAAAATCAATTCAATTGATAGAGTTGTTAGTTTTATCTTTTGCTGTTGTTCTAATTGCTATTATTGCAGATTTTTTAGTCAAAAAAATACTACTTGGTTTTATAGAATCTATTGCAAGAAAAACCAAAACAACCTGGGATGATATTTTAGTAGAAAATAGAATTTTCACCAATTTGGCTCATATTGCTCCTGCCATCATAATTTATGCGGCTACACCCTATGTATTTCATGATTTTCCCAAATTGATTCCGTTTATCTTTCGATTGATCAATGCTTATTTTTCTATCATTTTTATTATTGTCTTAGTTCGTTTTTTGAATACTTTAAAAATGTATTTAGAGACAAAAAAAGTATTCAAAGACAATCCTTTAGATAGTTATTTTCAGCTGATTAAAATTGGGGTGTATATCACTGGAATTATTGTGGTGCTTTCCTTTTTATTGAACAAATCACCTTTGTACTTTTTTAGCGCCTTGGGAGCAATGACCGTTGTGTTACTATTAGTTTTTAAGGATACAATTCTTGGATTTGTGGCCAGTATTCAGTTGGCAGCAAATGATATGGTTAGACTCGGGGATTGGGTGTCAATGCCAAATTATGGGGCTGATGGGGATGTGATTGAGATGAAATTAACCACCATAAAAATTCAGAATTGGGATAAAACCGTGACTACAATACCTACCTATGCTTTTATTTCGGAATCTTTTAAAAACTGGCGAGGAATGTCGGAGTCTGGCGGAAGAAGAATCAAGCGATCGTTGCATATTAAAATAAGCAGTGTTTTATTTTGTACCAAAGAAATGCTGGAAAGGTTTTCAAAATTTCAGTTGTTAGAAAATTATATTCAAGAACAAGGGAACAATATTGAAAGCTATAATAAAGAGCACAATATCGATAAAACACATCTGATCAACGGAAGGCATCTGACTAATATTGGCGTGTTTCGTGTCTATGCTGAAGCATATGTTAAAAACATTCCAGATATCAATTTAGATATGACTTGTATGGTGCGTCAATTAGCACCTACAGAAAATGGTTTGCCAATTGAAATATATTCTTTTAGTACAAGAAAAGAATGGGTGATTTATGAGGGGATTATGTCTGATATGTTCGACCACTTATTGGCAGCAGTACCAGAATTTGAATTGGAAGTTTTTCAAAATCCTACGGGGTCAGATTTTAAAAGATTGAAATCTTAGAAAGAGATTTTCAATTATTTTTGATATTAAATGTATCTAAGACAGATACATGAGAAATTTGGGTATCTTTACTAGCCTAATACAGAAAAATTGTTCGATGATTAAAAAGATATGCCTCAGTCTGTTGCTGGTGTTGGTAATTGCTTGTGAGCAACAAGCACCCGTAAAAACACCAATATCAAACTTTAAAAATTTTATTTATAGTACTACCAGAGGAGTTATTTCTAAGGAAGCTCCAGTCAAGATGTATCTTTCTAAAGATGTTACTCTTTTTGAAGTCGGACAAGAAATACCAAGTTCTATTTTAGAATTGACTCCTTCTGTAAAGGGGAAATTAATTCTTACAAGTAAAAAATCGTTACTATTCACTCCTGAAGAGGATTTGAAATCCAAGCAAAAATATGCATGTAAATTACAGTTGAGTAAGCTGTATGAAAATGTTGGAAAGGAGTACGAGAATTTTCATTTTTATTTTAAAACAAAAACACCGAATTTTTCTATAAAATTAAAAGATTTACAATCTCATACTCAATCTTCTCAATATGTAAAAGGGCAGGTGGTCTCTGCGGATGTGATTACCTTAAAGCAAGCAAAAGCTTTGATAAATGCATCGCAAGAAGGGAAAGAATTAAAAATAAACTGGTACGATACAAAGGAAAAAAAAGATACTTATTTTGAATTTGTAATTGATAGTATTGAACGAGGCATTGAAGATTCTAAAATGGAGGTTAAATGGGATGGAAAACCTATTGGAGTAGCTGATAATAACGGAATAAAAAAGGTAAAAATTCCGGGAAAAAATAATTTTTCTGTTTTAAGTATTTATGTGCGTCAATCTCCAGAGCAGCATCTGTGTGTCAATTTTTCAGATCCTCTATTAAAAAGTCAGAATTTGAAAGGTTTGGTAACTGTTAAAAATGCCACTAAATTAAAATACGTTGTTGAAGGGAATTTATTAAAAGTATATCCTAGCAATCGAGTAGCAGGGAAGGTAAATGTGACTGTTTTTAGCGGGATTAAAAATGAAAATGGGTATAGATTAAACAAACGTTTTTCTGAATCAATAACATTTGAGCAGCTAAAACCTCAAATACATTTGATTTCTAATGGACTGATTTTACCGGATTCAAAGAATTTGAAATTCAATTTCAAAGCTGTGAATTTAAAGGCTGTAGATGTGAATGTAATCAAACTCTACACAACAAATATTTTAAGTTTGTTGCAAAGAGATGATTTAAAAACTTCCAATAGAAATAATTTAAAAGCTTCAGGAAGAAGTATTTTGAAAAAAACCATTCCATTGGTTCAAAATGATATTGACAATGATGGAAAATGGAAAAATTATGCGGTAGATCTGCAGTCGTTGATCAGGGCAGATCAAGGAGCTGTGTATCGTGTTGAGCTATCAGTCAGAAAGTCATATTCTTTGTATGGTTGTGATGGAAGTCCACTCACGGAAAATTATCAAATTCCTGAACAAGATCCGATTCAGAAAGAAAATGAGTTGGAAGGAGAGAATGCTTATTGGGATTCTTTCGATTCACATTATTACTATTATGATGAGGATTATGATTACAATTGGAGAGATAGAAACAACCCATGTTCGGACTCTTATTTTTATGGCGGAAAAAAGATAGGTGCCAATATATTAGCTTCCAATGTTGGTGTCATTGTAAAAAAAGGTGTTCGAAATTCATATTTCTTTGCCGTTACTGATATTCTTAGCACTAATGTTTTAGCAAATGCACATATAGAATTGTACAATTATCAAAAACAATTAATTGCCAATGCAGATACCAATGGAGAGGGAATAGCAACTATTCTGTCCAAATCAAAGGCTGCTTTTGCCATTGTTTCGTCAGGAGCAAGTAAAACTTATGTGAAATTAAATGATGGGAATTCTTTATCCTTAAGTAAGTTTAATGTAGCAGGAAAAAAAATAAGAAAAGGTTTAAAAGGGTATTTATATGGAGAACGAGGGGTTTGGAGACCTGGAGATACGATTCATACTTTCTTTGTGTTAAATGACACAGACAACCCACTTCCATCCGGCCACCCTGTAAAGATTGAAGTTACAGATCCACATGGGAAGTTGAAGTACCAAACCATAAAAAATAATGGTGTCAATGGTTTCTTCAGGTTTGATATTCCAACTGCAGATTCAGATGCTACAGGAAATTGGAATGCGAAAGTAAAAGTAGGTGGAGCTACTTTTTATAAAACCTTAAAAGTGGAAACAGTGAAGCCAAACCGATTGAAAATTAATATCAATTTTGAGGATGAGGTGCTTTCAACAAAATTACCTGTTAAAGCAGAAGCGGAAGTAAAGTGGCTGCATGGCGCGATTGCGAAAAATTTGAAAACGGAGGTGAAAATGAAATTGTCTACTTCGTCCAAAGGGTTCGATAATTTTCCCGGCTATGTTTTTAAAGATCCTATAAAAGAATTTCAAACGGAAGAGCTGACTGTTTTTGAAGGAAAGGTAGATGCTTTTGGGAAGGCCAAAATAAACAAGAAGATAAATTTAAAAAACACAGCTCCAGGAAAGTTAAAAGCTACTTTTTTAACACGTGTATTTGAAAATGGTGGAGATTTTTCATCGGATGTTGTGACAAAAGATATCGCTCCATTTAAATCCTTTGTAGGGATGAAATCTCCTGAGTCAAAAAGATATGGAAACTCCTATGAAACGGATAAAAACATAGCATTCTCTTTGGCAACAGTAAACCATAAGGGAGAGCCAGTATCAAGAAAAAATTTAATTGTAAAAATTTATGAAATCAGATGGTCTTGGTGGTGGAGTTCTAATTCTGATAATCTTGCCACTTATGTAAATTCAGAGCACAGGTATTTGTATAAAACACTAAAAGTTAGCACCAATGAAAGAGGAACTGCCATAGCTCAAGTCAATATCCCAGATCGTAAAAGTGGTCGTTATTTGATTCGTATTACTGATCCTGTAAGTGGACATTCCACAGGTCGAACGGCTTACTTTTTTAGAAATTGGTGGTCAAATTCTAGCAAGGGAAATTCAGAGGCAGCCACCATGTTAGTGTTTAATTCAGACAAAGAAAAATACAATGTTGGTGACGTTGCGGAAATTACTTTTCCTTCTGGTGCTGAAGGCAATGCTTTGATAAGTGTTGAGAATGGAGCCGAAGTATTAGAAACACAGTGGGTAAAAACCAATAAAGGTCAAACCAAAGCAAGAATTACAATTACTCCGGAGATGTCTCCAAACGTATTTGTAAATATTTCTTTATTGCAACCGCATGCAACAACTCAGAATGATTTACCGTTGCGTTTGTATGGAGTAATTCCAATTGTGGTTATAGATAAAAATACAAAACTACAACCCGTCATTTCGATGCAGGAGGAGTTGAAACCAGAAGCGGATTATGAAGTAAAAGTGAGTGAGGCTTCCGGAAAAAGAATGACATATTCTCTATCTGTTGTTGAAGAAGGTTTATTGGATTTGACACGATATAAAACTCCAAATTTATGGAATGTGTTTTATACACGTGAAGCCTTGGGTGTTAGAACTTGGGATATTTTTGATGATGTCATGGGGGCTTTTGGAGGAGCGATTAGTCAAGTTTTTGCCATTGGAGGAGATGAAGATGGAAAGAATAAAAAAGCAACCAAAGCCAATAGATTCAAACCTGTTGTAACAGTGCTTGGGCCTTTTGTTTTGGAAGCAGGTGAGACCAAAAATCATAAAATTAAAATGCCAAACTATATTGGTTCTGTTAGGACTATGGTTGTGGCTGCTGATAATGCAGAAGAGGCATATGGAAAAGCCGAAAAAGCAGTACCTGTGCGAAAATCTCTAATGGTTTTAGCGTCACTTCCTAGAAAATTAAGTCCAACCGAGAAAGTAACCTTGCCAGTAACCGTATTTGCGATGAAAGATGCCGTGAAGAATGTTGAGGTGAGTTTGAAAATTACGGATGGAATTGAAATTATTGGTCAGTATAAAAAAATAGTTCGTTTTGATGCACCTGACGAGAAAATGGTCTATTTTGATTTGGAAGTTCTAAAAGGACAAGGGGTTGAAAATATTCAGGTTATTGCAAAAAGTAATGGAGAGGTATCTACCCAAGAGATTGAAATTGATGTTGTGAATCCGAACCCAAACACAAGTAAATTTATAGACCTTGAGGTTGGAGCCAATGAAACATTAAATGCAGATTTCTCTTGTATTGGCGAAAAAGGAACTAATAAGGTAGATGTTGAAATTTCTACCGTACCTCCTATGAATTTCGCTTCAAGAATGGAGTATTTAATCAGATATCCACATGGATGTGTAGAGCAAACTACTTCTAGTGTATTCCCGCAATTATTTTTGGAAGATATTTTTGATATTACATCGGATAAAAAGGTTCAAATAAAATCGAATATTATAAACGGAATAGAAAGGTTAGGTGATTTTCAATTGCCAAATGGAGGCTTGTCTTATTGGATTGGGAATAATTATGTGAGTGACTGGGGTACTAGTTATGCAGGACATTTTATGATTGAGGCTCAGAAAAAAGGCTATTCATTGCCTTTGACTTTTATGAGTAATTGGTTGAAGTATCAGAAACAAGCCGCGAGAGAATGGAGATCTAGTTATAAGTATTGGAATTCAGGAATGACACAGGCATATAGATTGTATACGTTAGCACTTGCCGGCGAACCTGATTTGGCAGCGATGAATAGACTGCGAGAGTATCCTAAAATTTCTAACGTATCAAAATGGAGATTGGCAGCCGCTTATGCTTTGGCAGGACAAAAGGAAGCTGCAGCAAAATTAATGGCATCCGCTTCTATAGTATTTGAAAATCAAGAAAGAGATTATTATACCTATGGGTCAACGTATAGAAACAGAGCTATGGCAATGGAAACTATGTTACTTATGGAGGATTCCCAAGTCACAGAGATGGCAAAAATTATTGCAAATAGATTGTCTTCTAAACATTGGATGAGTACGCAGACAACTGCCTATTGTTTGCTTTCTATGGCTAAAATGGTAATAAAAAATGGAGGGAAAGATTTGAATTTGATTTATACAATTAACGGAAAAGAAGAATTAATTGTAACAAAAAGTACTGTTGCACAACGAGAGCTGAAGGTTTTAGAAACTACACCAAATAAATTCTCTATAACCAACCATATTGGAAACACTTGTTTTGTTAGAATAGTGAATTCTGGAAAATTATCATTGGGAACCGAAAATCCAGTAACTAGAAATTTCAAGTTATTTGTAAAGTATGTTGATTCGAAAGGAAATCCGGTTTCCTTTGAGAAGCTTAGACAAGGAACTGATTTTGTAGCCATGGTAACGATTACAAATCCTAATAAAGAAAGAGTTAATGATATTGCATTGAGTCAAATTTTTCCATCAGGCTGGGAGATTGTCAATACAAGATTTACTGATTTTGGAGAGGCTACAGATAATCAATGTGATTATACAGATATTAGAGATGACCGTGTTAATTTTTATTTTTCGATGAAGAGAAATGAAGTAAAAACGTTTACAGTTCGATTGAATGCTTCGTACCTAGGGGAATATTATTTACCTGGAGTTCAGGCAGAGGCAATGTATGATAATGATTACTTCTCTAGAACAAAAGGGCAGTGGATTGAAGTTGTGAAGTGATAGAAAAAAGAAATTTGTACCAAATTTTGTCGAGTTATATATTCAAAAGGAGAGTCTTCTTTTTTCTTGGCTTTTTGCTGTTAGTGGTCTATTATTTCGCATTGCCGGCTGATATTTTTCAGAACCCAAAATCTACGGTGATTGAAAGTAGAGAAGGTGTGCTTTTAGGAGCAAAAATAGCAGATGACGGGCAGTGGAGGTTTCCTGATATCGATAGTATTCCCTATAAATTTGAGCATTGTATTTTACAATTTGAAGATGCTTATTTTTATGAACATTTCGGTTTTAATCCTGTTTCAATAGGAAAGGCCCTATGGGGAAATGTCACAAAATCAGGAATCAAAAGAGGAGGTAGTACTATCACACAGCAAGTCATTCGATTGTCTAGAAAAGGGCAAAATAGAACTTATGTTGAGAAGTTGATTGAGCTTGTTTTAGCGACAAGACTAGAGTTGCGTTTTTCCAAAGAGTCTATCTTAAAAATGTATACTTCCAATGCTCCTTTTGGAGGAAATGTTGTTGGACTTGAGGCGGCTTCTTGGCGTTATTATGGACGTTCTCCGCATCAATTATCTTGGGCAGAGAATGCAACATTGGCGGTTCTTCCAAACGCTCCAAGCCTCATTTATCCCGGAAAAAATCATGACAAGCTGCTTGCAAAAAGGAATAGACTTCTAAAAAAAATATGGCATCAAAAGATAATAGACTCTATTACGTATAGTCTTGCAATTCAAGAAAAATTGCCTGTAAAACCCCATGTTTTGCCTTCAAAAGCACCTCATTTATTAGAGTATTTGGCAGCAAAAAATAATGGACATTCTATTAAAACAAGTATTCCAAATCAGTTACAAGTCAATGCAAATGCAATTGTAAAAAGACATTACTTGAATTTAAAACAGAATGAAGTTTATAATATGTCTGTTTTGATATTGGACGTGCATACAAGAAAAGTTTTGGCCTATGTAGGGAATACTCCAACAGATGAAGAGCATCAGAAAAATGTGAATGTGATGCATAAGCCTAGAAGTACAGGGAGTGTGTTGAAACCTTATTTATATGCGGCGATGTTAGATTCAGGGGAGATTTTACCCAACACTTTAATCCCTGATGTTCCCACAGAAATAGCATCTTACAATCCAAAAAATTTCAGCTTAGAGTATGATGGGGCTGTTCCTGCTAGTCGAGCTTTGGCTAGGTCTTTAAATATTCCAGCGGTAAAAATGTTACAAGAATTTGGATTGAGTAGGTTTTATGAATACCTCAAACAGTTGAAATTAAAAGATGTGAAGCACGATTCGGGTCATTATGGTTTGACCTTGATTCTCGGAGGGGCAGAGAGTAATTTATGGGACCTTTGTAGAGTTTATGCAGGGTTTTCGGGAACCATAAATCATTATACGAGTACTTCTGGAAAATATTATGCGAATGAATTTACAGAACCCATTTTTAGAGAGAATCAATCGGTGGATTTTGGTAAGGTTTCTAATCAAAAAACAATTTTTGATGCAGGATCTATGTATCTGACCTATGAAGCATTGAAACAAGTCAATCGACCAACAGGTGCTGAGAATTGGGAGTTTTTTGATTCGTCTAAAGAAATTGCATGGAAAACAGGAACTAGTTTTGGCTATAGAGATGCTTGGGCAATTGGAAGTACAAAAGATTATGTAGTAGGAGTGTGGGTAGGGAATGCAGATGGAGAAGGCAGACCGGGTCTGTTAGGGGTTTCAACAGCCGGACCTGTTATGTTCGATATGTTTGATCTTTTACCAAATTCGAACTGGTTTTCAACACCATATACTACTTTGGAGCAGGTTGTTGTGTGTAAAGAAAGTGGGAGTTTAGCAAAGGAAATTTGTCCTGTTAAAGATACGATAATGGTACAACAGAAAGGTGTTGATACAGAGCCTTGTCCTTATCATTATTGGGTTCATTTAGATAAAAATGAAGATTATCAGGTAAATTCTTCTTGTGAAGATATTGCAGATATCACACATAAAAGTTGGTTTGTATTGCCCCCACTGATGGAGTATTATTTTAAAAAGAAAAATCCATTTTACAAACCCTTGCCTAGTTTTAGAATGGATTGCTTGGGAGAGAAGAAAGGGATTATGGATTTTGTGTATCCAAAAAATAAAGCGAAAATATACTTACCCAAAGGATTTGATGGCGCAAAAAAAGAGTTGGTTATGAAGCTAGCTCACAATATTCCTGAAACAATTATCTATTGGTATTTAGACGAGCAATTTATGGGTGAAACGAAAAGTATACACGAGAAATCTGTTGCAACTACCTTGGGGAAACATACCATTACAGTGGTTGATGCTTTGGGTAATGAGCGTAAGTTATTTGTGGAAATTTTGAAGTGAGTTATTCAAACTTCTTCATTCTCCTATCATACATAACAATACTACCTGCTACTGATACATTCAAACTCATAGGCGTGTCAAACTTTACCAAATGATGTGATTTTTCAATAGCTAAACGAGACATTCCATGATCTTCCGCACCTAACAAATAGACACACCTTCTAGGATGCTCAAAAGTTTCAAGAGGAACAGCTCTGTCATCTAATTCAACCCCAACTAGCATAGCTCCTTTAGGCAGTTGTTGGTAAAAATCTTCAAAAGTGTCATAATGGAAATATGGCATTGCACCGACAGCTTTATGAGTATCACAGGCTTGTTTTGCATATCTATTGCCGATAGTAAAGATATAACTAGCACCCATGTTTTGAGCAGATCTCCACAATACTCCAAGGTTTTCAGGTGTTTTCCCATTCTGAATACCAATTCCAAAAAAGCCTTGTTCTAAATTATCAATCATTGTTCGTTTTTATAAATATTTGGGAGAGAAATATTATAGGTTACTGCTATAATTCTCGTTGCAATAATACATATAATTGGGATGACTTGTAAATATGGATTCGGTATTTTTAGATAGATCAGAAGTAGATATAAAGCACCCCCAAAGATACTTGCAGTGGCATATATCTCTTTTTGGAAAACTACCGGAATTTCATTTACAATAACATCCCTCAGCACTCCTCCAAAAACTCCCGTCACAGTACCTAACAAAACACAAATAAATGCATTCAGCTCATAATCTAATCCTATTTGAACACCAGTTATGGTAAACAAACCAAGTCCGATGGCATCATAGAAAAAAATAGGCTTGTGAAAAAAATGAAGTTTACTTCTGAAAATTATAGCTGTCAATGCTCCTGCAAGTATGGCATAAATGATATTTGTATCAAACAGCCAAAATACATCTCTGTCTGCAATCAACATATCTCTAATGGTTCCTCCTCCAACTGCTGTAAAGAAGGCAACAATTAATACACCAAAAGGATCCAAATTATTTCGAATCGCAACTAGTGCTCCGGAAATAGCAAAAGCAAATGATCCCATAACATTGATATGATTGATAATCATGTTTAAAGGTTCTTCTGTGTTCATATAGATTAATTGATAAATTTAAACTGATCAAAAACTGATTCTTAATAACAGCCTTTATATTTGTTTGGTATGATATGTATAAATATACAACAGATGTTTTTATCCATATCACGAATAGCTGATTTCTTAGGGGGCAGTTTCTCTTTTTGTTAATTTTGGATTGTAACTATTAAATGAAAGTATAGATGAAATTGAAAAGTTTTTTAGGAAAAGGAATAGTACTTGCTGGGATAGCGGTTTGTGGATCGCTTTCTGCTCAAACAAAGATTACAATTGATCATAAAACACAACGGTTTATTGTCGAAACATCAGCCTTAAATCGAGATACCTATTTTAATATTCATGGATAATTTAAACAGTCAGATGCTGATTTTTCTAAATTTATTTCTGAATATAACATCCGATCTGATTACAAAGGGTCCCGTGGATTGTGGAATCCAATGGGACGTTTGAAAAATGGAAAAATACCCCATGTCAAGAAAATTCACAGTGGTATTCGAGAAGTACAGGGGCATGTTGACTCCGGAAGAGCAGGCTATGTTTTTTATAAAAAGGATGTTGATTATAGCGTTGAGGATGTAACGGAATATTCTTACAAAGCAGCTCAGTTTGCGGCAGATTTTTATAGATACCAAGAGGATAATGTTCCTCAGTTTTTTGAACCATTTAATGAGCCAATGGTGCATGCAAATGATTTTTATTCTAAGAAAAATAATAAGAAATACGATAAAGAAAAGATTGATATTGCTGGAGCTGATATGGATATGTTTTCAGTTCACCTATATGATGGAAGTGGAAATGTAAATAATAAAGGAGGTAGAAGATCCGGCTCTAATGCCGAGGCTATTTTGGATTTAATAGAAGGATATAGTTATGCGAAACTAGGCAGATTGAAACCTATTGCAGTGACGGAATATGGTCGTTTGGTACAAGATCAACCTGGATTTCCGAATGTACCGAACTTTGAGCCTATTGAAAATTCTCAAGCAGTTCGTTCACAAATTCATATGGTGATGAATTTTATGGAGCGTGGTGATGATATCGCATTGATAATTCCGTTTACAATAGGAAAATCAAAACCAACATTTAGTTTTTCTAAAGCTTCTCTATGGACACAGGATAAATCGGGAAAATGGGAATTTACACCTAGAAAGTACTTTTTTGAAATTTGGAAGGATGTAAAAGGGGATAGAGTGGCAATAAGTTCTTCAAATATCGATGTGCAAACGCACGCATTTGTTGATGGAAAGGAACTTTTTGTAGTGCTTAATAATTTAAATGATGATAGCCAAGAGGTTGATTTAGCTTTGTTAGATTCTGGAAATTTGAAGAAAGTAGAAATCAAAAGTCTGAAAATTTTCTCAGACAAAACACCAGATTTGAGTATCAAAGAAACAAAGTCTGCTCCACAAAAATTGAAGTTGGCTTATGGAGAAACAGTTGTTTTAAAATACCAATTTAAAAAGAAAATAGAATTTGAAAATACTATTAGAAGTAAAAAGTACTATGCAGAAAAATGCGTAACACCTATTGTTGCTTCAAAAGAAATTGGTTTTAGTTTTAAGAATGTAAAAGTTGCGAAAGGAAAAGCTACTTTGCGTTTGGGAGTGGGAAGGAAAAATGGTGCTTCTCTTAAACCTACTGTTTTGGTCAATGGGAAAAAAGTAGCCATAGCTACAGATATTATTAGAGGATACGATCAGCATAATAGAAAACAATTTTTTGGAACGCTAGAGATTCCAGTAAATATTGAAGACTTAAATAATGGAGAAAATAAGGTTTCTGTAAAGTTTGAAGATCAAGGAGGGCATATCAGTTCTGCAATTCTTCAAGTTCAGAAACTAGATTAATCATAGAACTTCAGGAATATGGGCTAAGTGGTATGTTTTTAAAACATATCACTTAGCCTTTTATTTTTTTGTCAACATTCTTTTGATTTCATTTAACTTCATCAAAGCTTCAATAGGAGTTAAGGAGTCAATATTAGTTGCCAAAATTTCTTCTTTTATGTCCTCTAATAAAGGGTCGTCTAATTTGAAAAAACTGAGTTGTAAATCCTCTTCTTCTTTTGCTGCACTTAATTTGTTTTTAATATCCTCTCCGGTATGATTTTTTTCTAATTGCTTCAACATCTTATTAGCTCTATGAATCACCTGCGTTGGCATTCCAGCTAATTTTGCCACATGGATACCGAAACTGTGTTCGCTACCTCCTGCAACTAATTTACGAAGGAAAATAACTGTATCCTTCAATTCTTTGACAGATACATTAAAGTTTTTTATGCGCTCAAAGGTATCGGTCATATCATTGAGTTCATGGTAATGCGTAGCAAATAAAGTTTTGGCTTTTGTTGGGTGTTCATGGATGTATTCTGCGATTGCCCAAGCAATAGAAATACCATCATAAGTACTGGTACCTCTTCCAATTTCATCTAATAAAATTAAACTTCTATCAGAAACATTATTTAGAATACTAGCCGTTTCATTCATCTCTACCATAAATGTAGATTCTCCCATAGAGATATTATCACTAGCGCCTACTCTTGTAAAGATTTTGTCTACAACTCCTATTTTTGCATTCTGAGCAGGAACATAACTTCCCATTTGTGCTAATAAAACAATCAAGGCAGTTTGACGTAATATGGCCGATTTACCCGACATATTAGGTCCGGTAATCATGATAATTTGTTGTGAAGTTCTGTTGAGAACCACATCATTTGCAATATATTCTTCGCCAGCAGGTAGCTGTTTTTCGATTACAGGATGACGTCCGTTTTTTATTTCAAGATCTGTAGTGTCATCTAATAAAGGTCGTACATAACTGTTTTCTGTGGCGATGGTTGCAAAAGAACTCAAACAATCAATTTGTCCAACTAGTTGTGCATTCAATTGCATTTCCTTGATAAAACGCGTTAGGTATTGAATTAATTTTGAATAAATCTCTTGTTCTAGTTTGGCAATTTTTTCTTCAGCACCAAGAATTTTGGTTTCGTATTCTTTTAATTCTTCAGTGATATAACGCTCAGCGTTTACCAAAGTTTGCTTACGAATCCATTCTTCAGGAACTTTGTCTTTATGAGAATTTCGAACTTCAATATAATAACCAAAAACATTATTGAAGGCTATTTTAAGAGAACTGATCCCCGTACGTTCCACTTCACGTTGCACCATATTGTCAAGGTAATCCTTCCCTGAAGTTGAAATGGCTCTTAAATCGTCTAATTCTTTAGAAACTCCAGCGGCAATACTATTTCCTTTGTTGATGTTCACAGGAGCTTCCTCAAACAAAGTAGCCTCAATTTTTTCTCGAAGTTCCTTAGTGTCGTTTAATTGTTTTCCAATGTTTTTTAAGGAGCTGTTGCTGCTTTTTTCAGCAGCTTCTTTTATTGGAAGGATTGCTTTTAGAGAGTTTTTCAAAAAGATAACTTCTCTAGGCTGTATTTTTCCTGTGGCAACTTTAGAAACCAATCTTTCAATATCGCTAATTTGCTTTATTTGATAAGTAACTAAGTCATAGAAATCAGGGGTGTCAATTAAATATTTAACGATGTCCTGACGTTTTTTTATCTGTTCAATATCTTTTAATGGAAGCGCCAGCCATCTGCGTAACAATCGAGCTCCCATAGGAGAGATGGTTTTGTCTATCACATGTAACAAAGTTACCGCATTGGCCTCTGTTGAAGCGTATAATTCTAAATTTCTAATAGTAAAGCGATCCATCCAAATATAATTGTTCTTTTGAATTCTCTGGATAGAGGCAATATGTTCTATTTTGTTGTGTTGTGTTTCTGATAAATAATACAAAACAGCTCCAGATGATACAATACCTTCTTGTAGATCATCAATACCAAATCCTTTTAATGAATTTACTTTAAAATGATTTGTAAGGCTTTCATGAGCAAAATCTATTTGAAACACCCAGTCATCTAGATAAAAGGTATGGAAAGTAGTTCCAAAGATCTCATTGAATTTAAGACGATTTTGTTTTTGTATCAAAACTTCACTTGGTTGAAAGTTTTGCAATAGTTTATCAATATACTCGGCAGAACCCTGTGCTGTAAAAAACTCACCCGTGGAAACATCTAAAAAAGAAATTCCGACAATTTTTTTACCAAAATGAACGGCAGCTAAAAAGTTATTGCTGTTGGATTGCAATACTTCATCATTGAAAGAAACTCCAGGTGTTACCAATTCCGTAACCCCTCGTTTTACAATCTTTTTTGTCATTTTTGGATCCTCCAACTGATCACAAATAGCAACACGCATCCCAGCTTTTACCAATTTAGGCAAATAGGTGTTTAGTGAATGATGAGGAAAACCTGCTAGTGCAGTTTCACTTTCACTTCCGGCTCCCCTTTTGGTAAGCGTAATGTTTAAAACACGAGCACATTTGATGGCGTCTTCTCCAAAGGTTTCATAAAAATCACCAACTCTAAATAACAACATCGCATCAGGATATTTTGCCTTGATTGAGTTGTATTGTTTCATTAAAGGAGTTTCCTTTTTTGCTTTCGTTTTCGCCAAGATATACGCTTTTTATGCTGTGAAGTGCGAATTTACGTTTTTTGCTTATGTGGTGCAAAACTTTCGGATATGGAGGCCAAAATTACCATTGCTCTTAGTTAAGGAAGTTTGAAACAAAAAAAACCCTCTTTAATAAAAAACTAAAGAGGGAAAATTGCTATGAAAAAGATGTAATAGTTTCCTATTACATTGTAAAGATATGTAATGTTAAACTTCTCAAAGTTTACAATTCGACGAAATGGAGTTTCTTAAAGTTGAGAGGTATGTATTGGTATTTTGTTTAGGATGATTAATTTTAAAAAGATGGAGGTAATATGTTCTGCATTGATTGAAGCCATCGCATTTGCCAATGTTGGATTCATATGGTGTCATCAATTAGAAAGATGATTCTAAATTGATTAGGTAATAAAAAACCCTCTTTAATTAAAAACTAAAGAGGGAAAATTGCTATGAAAAAGATGTAATAGCTTAACTATTACATACGTAAAATTAAGACATATTAGTTTTAGTTCTTTGTTTATTTCGGTCAACGACATGATTTCATCAGTGAAATGAACTTTTGAATGGGTGAAGTTACGTTTATGGAGATTTGGAAAATATAATTATTGAAAGTTGAAATTAAATGCTAGTTCATAACAACCCTTTAATTTGAAAAGGATTGTAAAACATTTAATAATAAGGCCAAAAAAAAAGAGAACTATGACAGTCCTCTTTCTTTTTTAATTTGTTCGTATGCTTCTTGAATTTTCAAGAATTTTTCTTGAGCTCCTTTGACATGTTCATCTCCTAGATGTTTCACTTTGTCGGGATGATGTTTTTTTACCATTTTTCTATAAGCTGCTTTGACTTCCTTGTCAGTTACTGCTTTCTCAATTTCTAGAATTTTATAAGCGCTTTCAGAATCGTTGTAGAACATAGCTTTGATAGATTCAAAATCATGAGGATTGATACTTAAATACCCTGCTATTTTATGTAGCATGTCCAATTCATCTGGAGTTACAATTTCATCCACTTTTGCCAATGCAAATAAATAATGCATCAATTGTAAACGAGAAGCGTGCTGCATTTGCTGTCTGATCTGTAAAGATATTTGACGAACCGAAACATCATTACTTTTGATAATTCCTTTGAATAATCTGAAAGCATGATTGGCTCTGTCTTTTCCATACATTTTAACAAAATAGGCTCTTACAAAGTCTAATTCGCGTGGGTCTATTTTTCCATCTGCTTTGATCACAAAAGAAGATAGAATTAACAAACTCACTTCAAAATCACCGGAATGCGTATCGTTATCGTGGTTTGCTGCTTGTTGTCTAAAATCTTGAATATCTGATTTGGTAAAACCATCTATTGCGTTTCCTACTATATATCCTAGCAAAGCACCTATGGGACCTCCAAAAGACCATCCCAATCCGGCACCTAGCCATTTTGTAAAACTTGCCATTTTTTAAAAATTTAAGACACAAAGATACCTTTTACGTTGTAGTAGCTATTTTAAATAAAGTTAAGATAGTCTTAAAGAAGCATATTTGGGTGTCATACAAAATCCTTTGTAGGATATAAACGAAATCTATGAGAGGGAGGTGATCGATTAAGATGCAATCCTTATCTTTGCCCCATTAAAGTTTAATATTCAAAAAATTAGATATATGTATCCACAAGAATTAACTGCGCCAATGGAAGCGCAATTGGTGCAAGCAGGTTTTTCAGCATTGAAAACTCCTGAAGAAGTAGAAAATACTTTGAAATTAGAAGGATCTACATTGGTAGTTGTAAACTCTGTTTGTGGTTGTGCTGCAGGTACAGCTAGACCTGGTGTAATTGCCTCTATTGAAGGTGATGCAAAGCCAAACAACTTAGTAACTGTATTTGCAGGAGTTGATGGTGCTGCAGTAGGGAAAGCAAGAGAATTTATGGTTCCTTTTCCTCCTTCATCTCCAGCGGTAGCTTTGTTTAAAGATGGGAAATTAGTGCACATGTTAGAGCGTCACCATATTGAAGGTAGATCTGCAGAGATGATTGCTGATCACTTGAAAGAAGCTTATGCTGAATATTGCAAATAAGATTTTAGAACACAAAAAAAGGGGACTGATATTTTCAGTCCCCTTTTTTTATGTTTTATTTTTATTAGAATTGTTTCCCTACAGAAATACCAACTCTTGGTACAATGCTTGCCGAATAATCGGTATTGAATAAATTTCTACCAATACCTGCATGAATATCCGCTACAAATCCACTTGCGGTTACATATTTTCCTCCAAAAGAAAGTCCTAATGCGAAATCTGTATAGGTTGGAGAATCTCCAATTTCTAATTTAGCAGGGTCTATATCTCCTCTGTTCAAGCAACCGAAAAATTCTCCGAAGTAATCAAAATTTCCCTTGCTAAAAAAGGTTTGTCTATAATAAGGAGTTAAGGCAAATTCTTGTTCGTATCTAAAGCTAGAAGATTCACTAGCAAAATTGAACATGGCAGCAATCCCTATAGAAGATTCTGTGTTTAAATTATGTTCAAAAGTAACGTCAAGGGCTAATAAGGCCAAAATATCAAATACATCTACTTTAATCTCGTTGGTTTGTGCAGAAGACATTTTAAAGACCAATGCAAAAAGTACTAGAGCGATTGTTTTTTTCATCAAATTCAATTAGGTTGATAGTCAATTTTTATAGCACAAATGTACTATATATAAATGGAAAAAATTAATACTTAAAAAATAAGTTTCAATGTTTTAAGTTGTTAGAATACAGCTCTTAGTTGAACACTTCCCGTATGAATGGTGTTGGCGGTTTTACTTTTTCTTCCGGTATAGTTTAGGTTTAGGTGCAAATAACTTGTTAGTTTTTTTTGTGCAATCAGGTTCCATACAAAATTATCTCCGGGCTGTAACCCTTCTAACATTTCATAGGCAATTGGACTGTTTTCTACTCCAGTGAAATTGTGTTTATACAAATTAAAATCAGCTATGATAGCCCCTTTTGTAGGATGTGCGTACTGATAACTTGTTCCAATTTTATGCAATTCTAAAGCAGAAATACTAGTAGGTTCTTCTTTGTCTTTATATTCATAAGCGAACGAAAAATTACTGTTTACAGAGAAAGAATAGGTGATTATTGGATTGGCCTCTTGACTTGAAATAACATAATTTCTTTCACTATAATTTTCACTTTTGCTGTCCGTTTCTTTTTTACTTAGTTTGGCATCAAACAACCAAAAAGTTCCCAATCGATGTTGAAAATTTAATTGTCTTAGGAGCTGCTTATTTTCTTGAAAACCGATTCCAAGATTTGTCTTTGTTCTACTATTAGAATAAATATAGGTTGTGGAATAATTTTGCAATCCTCTTCGAAAGAAAAAACTGTTTTTAATAGTTTGTAATAGACCGATCACTGAAGGATTTTCAGTATCAAATGGATTCAAATCAAAGCCATTTCCACTCCGTTGTTTTTTTGTATCAATTAACACGAAAGACTGGTTAGAAAATTGAGACAAGGTTTTTCTAAAATCTACTTTGTTTCTCCATTGATTTGGAGTGATGTTAAAGGATTGACTATATTTCGTTTGATTTACCCGTATGTAATTTTCGGTAGGTAAAGTGACACGTAAATAGTCCGCCTGATCCGAAAATTTTGCAATTTCAAATTCTTCAAATTCTTGAATTCCGTTACCGTTATAATCAATCCAAGTATAAAAACCTTGACCTGGCTCAGTCTTTACATAGGCAAATTGTTGCTGCGGGGAGGTTCCTGATGAGGTTTCATAAATGGAATTCCAACTGATAAAATTTTTGAAAAGCCGTTGTGTGTAGTTCAATCTAGAGTTCAACATATTTGTATCTTCTTGAAAAACATTGTCCACTGTTCTGAAATTGATATAGGCACCAACTTGTGCATTTTTTTGCTGGACCAATCGAGAATTGATATAGTAGCTTTTGGAATTGTTTACACGCGTGAGCGCTTCATTTTTTACACTGTCGTTTTCTCTAAAATCTACTCCAATTTTTGCATATACCTTGGTGCTGTCACCTACGCCAAAAAAAGCACCATAGCTAAAATATTTCTGACTTGTTAGCTCAAGTTTTTGGGTGCTAATATTGGTCTGTTCATTGTTTTCAGTATCAATAATTCCGCCAATCCAAGTTTTTTTAAAATACTGTTTGAATAGTGCTGCCGCTTTCAGAAAACTACCTTTTTGAGTAGTCCCCTCATTTTCTAATAAACTGGCTTTTGCATTGATTGTTGTGTTTTTAGTTCGTATACCTCCTCTAAATTTATGCTTGTATCCAGTAAAGGAATTTTGAAATTTTAAGGATTCAAATTTATAAGAGAATTCACTGTTTTTTTTGTTGGAAATTAATAATTCGGACTGCAAGAATTCTTGGGTTCCAGTGGGGTTGACTAAATTCCAATCTCTGTTGAATTCTACATTGTAAATTCGTTGAATGCTGGTGAAATTTTGTTGTAAATAATCAAAGTCGATATTACTTTTTACCAACCATTTTTGATCCGTGTAAATTTGAGTCCAACCGGCTTTTGCTGCAATTCCTTGGTTGTTTTCATTGTCTAAATCAGAAAATAAATTTTGATTATTGTCACTCAACGCAATTTCAGATTTTAATATGGTTTTTGAAGTTGGACTATAGTTTGCTTTCGCTACAGCTACCTGAAGTCGTGTTGGGGCTACCAATTGAATTACGGGTGCGTATTCTCCCATATTTGTTCCTGTATAAGAAAATATTCTTCCAACAGCGGTTGTGTTTTCTAATTGGTAACTTCCTTGGTTTTCCCCTATATAACTAAAGGTTACAGAATATAAAGTGTCATCTGGATTTTGAGAAAATTCATAAACTTCTGTGGAATTGATGAGTATTTTTTTATAGAGAATTTTATTTTCATCATATTCGGTTTCAAATCCACTTTCAGAAATCATTTTGGCAGTGTCATTTCCTGCTTCAGCCAAAGTTTTTTTCTGGTCTTCAGAGAGGTTTTGCTGTAGCGGTTGATTTTTTGCGTCACTTTCGGTATAAAAATACCCGCCAATTTCTAATTTTTCACTTTTATGGGAAGCCTTGTTATAGCTTACAAAACGTGTATAGTTTCTATCAGAATATTGAAACTCTGCCGTGATTCTCATATTTGCTGTAACAGGAAAAGTTGTGGTAAAAGTTATTTCTGACGTGTTGTAATCAATGGTGTAATCATTTTGATCTCCTCGTTTCAAAGGACGTCCATTTACATAAATAGTTTCACTTCCTGAGAGGATGACGATATAAGATTCGCCATTTGGACCTAGCAATTTATAAGGACCTTGATTCCCGTCTATACCGGTAAATAGATGTCTGGTAAATCTTCCTCTAACCAAAGCCCCAGAGGCTTTAAAATGATTTTCTGCATCTGTTTGGCTAGGGGTAACATCAACCGAAAGACCGGCTACTTTTTTATCAAATCTCAAAAAATTAGTTTCGTTATTGTTTAGGTTGATGTCTCCAGCTTTTAAACTCCATTGATTGGTGAAAAGTTCTATAAATATTCTGTCAAACTCCGAAATTTGCTGGGAATATCCATTTTTTTGAATGGGAATATTACTATCTGAGATCGATGCTTTGATCGTAACATCTTTAGAGAGTTTACCGGATATTTGTAAATCCAAACTGGAGTTTGTTACCGCATCTTGATTATTACCTACGGTAATACCTCGTGCCAAACTACCCTGTGTGTACAAACCTTCAAAAGGAGCTTTTCCTTCATCTTTTTCAGATGTATATCGATATAAATATTCACTGTTGTTAGAACTTGGTACGATCACCTGTTGACTCATGGGAGCATAGGTTTCGGTTAAAAAGTCAGGATAGGCTGTATATTCAACTTTAATATCGGAATAGCGCTTGGAATCTATAACCAAAAGAGCAGTTTCGAAATTTATTTCATAGTCAGAGAAAGGAACGGTGGTTCCATTCGAAATCAGTTTGAAATTCACTGGACTGATGCTAACGTCAGAAATATAAATACTGTCTTTTTGGAGAATTAATTCTTTCGATTTGGCATTTGAAAATTTGGTTTGAGCAAAAAGAGTCAAACTGAAGAAATAAAAAAAAAGAAATCCAATTTTTTTCATCAAATACAATAACGTTCAGATCGTAAATTTAGTTTACTTTTTTTACAATTGATTATAATCAACTATCATGTATAAGGTTGTGAAAATCTAAAACAATGCTTGCTGTTTGATATTACTTTCATGATTTAGCAACCAGTCTTTTCTTTCTAATCCCCCGGCATATCGTGTTAAGGAGCCATCGGATCCAATAATTCTATGACAAGGAACAAGGATTGCTAATAAATTTTTTCCGTTTGCGTTGGCAACAGCCCGAATGGCTTTTGGTTTATTTAGGAGGTTACTTTGTTCAGAGTAGCTCATGGTTTTTCCATAAGGAATAGTTTGTAGACTTTTCCATGCTTTACGCTGAAATTCTGTGCCTTGTGGATTTAATTTTACAGTAAATTCCTTTCTAGTACCTTCAAAATATTCCTCCAATTGTTGCACGCATTCCTGAAGTACTTTTGGAATTTCTTTAGAAACCGGAGATTTTTTGTTAGAGAAAATTACAGAATGAATCCCTTCGGCATTTCCATTAATTTTTAAAACTCCTAAAGGGGTGTTGATTTTTATTTTTTCTAATTTCATTTTGCTGTAACTTTATTAAACACCAAAAATATCTTTGGAGTTTTGTGTGGTGATTGCTGCAATTTCTTCAAATGATAAACCATAAATGTCTACCAATTTATCAATCACATTTGTTAGATAACTGCTTTCATTTCTTTTGCCTCTGTAGGGAGTTGGAGCCAAGTAGGGAGCATCAGTTTCTAATACAATTTCTGAAATAGGAATTTCAGCTAGAAATTTGTCTATTTTTCCATTTTTAAAAGTAACTACACCCCCGATACCTAATTTCATATTTAAGGAAACCGCTTGTTTTGCTTGTTCTAAATTTCCTGTAAAGCAATGAAAGATTCCAAGTAAGTCATCACTTTTTTCTTCCTCTAAAATTTCAAAAACTTCATCAAAAGCATCTCTGCAATGAATGTTTATAGGCATTTTTCTTTCTTTTGCCCATTGAATTTGTGTTCTAAAAGCATGCTGTTGCTCCTTTAAATAAGTTTTGTCCCAATACAAATCTATCCCGATTTCACCAATAGCATAAAAGGTGCGCTTGTCAATCGAAGTTTTGATGAGAGCCAATTCTTCTTCTACATTTTCTTTGACATGTGTAGGGTGTAAGCCCATCATGAGAAAAACATTATCTGGAAATTCAGCCTCTAGGTCTAACATAGATTGTGTAAAATCACTGTCGATGGCAGGAATAAAAAAACGACTCACTCCTGCATCAATAGCTCGTTGCACTACTTCTTTTCTGTCTTCATCAAATTGGTCGCTATATAAGTGACTATGCGTATCAGTAATTGTCATTTCTAAGGGAGTCTTGGTATTTTTTGTGAAATAATTACAGTATCTTGTTAATTGATAGTAGTAAGTATCACAGTCATTAATATCTTTGGTAAAAATACTTTAAAATGTCAAGTCTAAAAAAAAGCATTTCAAAAAAAGGATATGTCCAAATTCCTCTTAAAATTACCAAAACCAATCACCTAATCGTGAAGGCTAGGTTGAATGGTATCAAAGGTCGTTTTATTCTAGATACAGGAGCTTCCAATTCTTGTATTGGTTTGGGTGAGGTAGATAAATATGCTGTGCAGACTATTGAATCGGAGGTTAAAGCAGCCGGTGCCGGTGCGACAGGAATGGAAACATTGCAATCTGAAAAAAACCGGTTGAAAATGGGCAAATGGAAAACGAAAAAATTCAATTTGGTGGTTTTTGATATGTCTCATGTAAACAAAGCACTTGAAGAACACAATGCAAAAAAAATTGATGGTATTATCGGTGCGGATATTCTAATATCCGGAGATGCCATTATCGATTACAAGAATTCTTGTTTTTATTTGAAATAATAGACTTAAGAAACTTCTTTAAGTCTTTTTCCTTTTTGGTGATTTAGCTGTTTACTTTTTGAGCTTCCTATGATTTGCGAGGAATAAATACCTGAATGCCCAGAAAATAAATAGGCTACAATGCAAGCAATACCGATAAAGACCCCTGCTTCTATTCCGAATAACTCAATTCCCATCATAGTACAGGCGATAGGGGTGTTGGTTGCTCCAGAAAACACCGCTACAAAACCCATTCCTGCTAACAATGCCATTGGGAGTGGAAGGAATAAGGCCAAGGCATTTCCTAAAGTGGCTCCAATAAAAAATAGAGGAGTCACTTCACCACCCTTAAAACCTACTCCAATAGTAAAGGTTGTAAGTAATATTTTTAAAGCAAAATCGTAAAAGGGTAATGGGTTTACAAAGGCTTCTTCAATAGTAGGAACACCAAGTCCAATATACTTAGTAGTTCCCATTAAAAAAACGCTCAACGCAATAATGATTCCCCCAGCAAAAGGTCTTAATGGAGGATATTTTATTTTATTTGCAAAACCTTGGAAAAAGGGAATTCCTTTTGAAAAGGTCCTTCCAGCGATTCCGAAAATTACACCTGCTAAAATGGCCACTAAAAATGCAACAGTATCTATTTCTGGAACAAGGTCTACTGCATAATGTGAATGATGCACTCCCCAGGCCAAACAAACATAATCCGCTACAACGGCTGCTAAAAAACTTGGTACTATGGCTTCGTAGCGCATACGACCAACGATCAATACCTCTAAAGCAAAAATTGCACCCGCTAACGGTGTTCCAAAAACAGAAGCGAAACCTGCTGAGATACCAATTACGATGACAATTTTTCTGTTTTCGTGACTGAATTTAAATATTTTAGAAATTTGATCAACCAAGGCTCCACCCATTTGTATGGCGGTTCCCTCTCGACCAGCAGATCCTCCAAAAAGGTGTGTAAGTACAGTTCCTATGTATACCAAAGGAGCCATTTTTAAAGGGATTATTTTTTCTGGACTATGGATTTCATCAATCAATTGATTGTTTCCTTTGACAACACTTTTACCCCAATAATGATACATCAACCCAATAACAAGTCCTGCTATTGGCAATAAAGCAATGATCCATTTATTTTCCTCTCTAAGGTCTGTTACAAAGTATAAGGATTCTAATAATAATGCGGATGTGGAACCTACAAATATACCAGATACGATGGCTATCAATAACCATTTTAACAAATGTTCTGTAATATTGCTATAGGTTTTTAATAGGTTGTTTTGTTGAAAAAAATTCATAGGTTTTGTTTCTACTTCGTTGCAAATATAACTATTCATTATTAGTTGTATTTGTACATGAAAATAAAAAGTCTGGGTAAACCATACCCAGACTTTCGAAACCTAACTTAAACTCACGTATGTGTGTTATCTAATCATTTAAAGTTAATCAATAATTGAATGGTGACACTTTTTAAAAACTATACATGGACTTAACAAAGTTGATAATAATGCATAAAAAAAGCCTAACAGATAAATCTATTAGGCCTTTTTTAAAAAATAAGAAATCTTATTTGTTTGGTTGAGGGGTGATTCTTAAATAAGGTTTCACCTCCGTATACCCTTTAGGGAAAATAGCATCAATGTCTTCTGTTTTGATTGCTGGTACTACGACACAGTCATCTCCATCTTGCCAGTTTGCCGGAGTTGCTACTTTATGGTAAGCTGTCAATTGTAAAGAATCAATAACACGAATCAATTCATCAAAATTTCTTCCGGTAGAAGCAGGATAGGTGATGATCAATTTTATTGTTTTGTCTGGTGCTATGATAAACACAGAACGAACGGTTAAGTTGTTATCTGCATTTGGGTGAATCATATCATATAAGTTCGCCACTTTTTTATCCTCATCAGCAATGATAGGGAAGTTAACTGTTGTGTTTTGCGTTTCATTGATGTCTTTAATCCATCCTTGGTGAGATGTAACACCATCAACACTTAAAGCCGCAACTTTTACATTTCTTTGGTTGAATTGGTCTGTGTATTTTGCAACAGTACCTAATTCTGTAGTACATACCGGAGTGTAATCCGCAGGGTGAGAAAATAATAATCCCCATCCTTCTCCTAACCATTCGTGAAATTTGATTGTTCCTTCTGAAGTTTCTGCCGTGAAATCAGGAGCGACATCTCCTAGTCTTAATGTTGCCATAGTTGTAATTTTTTTAATTGAATGGCTAATGTATGGAATTTTGTAAAACAGTGTGTTAAAATACAGCAAAGGTTTCTTTTGATGTTTACAGATAGGTCAAATAAAAACCCCACATGTTTGTGTGGGGTTTAAAGATAATGGTCGTTGTAAATAAATTAGTTGCGTATTAAGGTTTTGCTTTGCGTTCCCTTGTCAGTCGTAATTCTAGAAATATACATTCCAGCTGGTAAATTAGTTCCATCGATAGCAGCAGACAATTTGTTTGGTGTTGCAATGAAAACTACTTTTCCGGTCACATCAATGATTTCAATAGATTCAATGTTTTGATTCTTTGTTTTGAAATTCCATTTGTTTGAAGTTGGATTTGGGTAAATTTCTAATCCTTCGATTGCATAAGTTTGCGCGCTCAGGGCATCACAGGTATCTCCTACAGTATATTCGAAAAGTTGCGAAGTTACGACTCCCGTAGAATGTGCACCTCTAATAGAAAAACTTATAGTACCTGTTTGATCTGTTAAAGTTGCGGTATATGTTGATCCATCCGCGGCCATATTTATAAAAGTAGAGGGAGCAATAAATACTTGAGGGACATAACCTATTTTATCTTCATCTAATAAAGTAAAAGTAACTTTTACATCAGTACTCCCCGTTTCTAATGTTTCAAAATGATAATCATAGCCAACAGAATAGCTTCCTTCAGTAGCATCGCTAGAAGTTCCTTGACAGGCACTATTATTATTTACAGAAAAAGAAATCGTATACGTTTTTGTTGTATTCCCATCTTCTGAAGTAACAACAATAGTTGCATCTCCTGGTAATTGCGGAGCTTGAGTAATTACTGTGTTTGCCCCACTATGAGATTTTATTGCTAAAGTAATTTGAGGAATTGTAGTGGTTCCTTTGGGTAGTACAACTTCATAGTTGATAACTGCCGAAGAGAAGTCGGTTATGGTTTCACTATCTACTTTTATATCTGCTAATGTAGCATCCGTTACTGGGTCAACGGCTGTCTTCCAGAAATAAATATTGTCGATAAAAACAGTTCCATTACCGTCTGTTTTAAATTGAAATGCATTTGTTAAATCCGGCACTGTGTAATGAGATAGCGGAATATCTACTCCAACCCAACTACCCGTTGTAATTCCAACTAAACCGTCAACATCATAGGCGTTCTCTTGACCAGGACTAATTACTGAAAAGTTTAAATCTGTCGCATCATTTGTGTAATAGTCAAAGTGAACATATTCCATAGAACTTACATTTGAATTCGTGTAGACCATACCTTGATAGTTCAAATTGGCGTATTTTAACGTATTGTTTGCTGTAATTTGAATTTCGGTCATCGTTGTTGCTTGTCCCCACCCAGGATTCAAGTCGGTAGCAATGCTCGTATAGGTGTCGCTATAAACGGAAATAACATCTGAGCTAGATTTTGTTGGAGCAGGTGCAGCAGAAGCAGGTGTTGGGTCTATAGTAAAATTAATGGTTACCGTATTGGTAGTTGTTCCATTTTGTGCTGTAACTAGAATTGTTGTGGCACCAGGTAAACTTGCTGCTGGTGTTACAGTATGATTAGCGTTTGAATCTGTTGTTGTCGCAACAACGGTTGGTACCACTACAGTACCAGAGGGAAGTTCAATAGAATAGTTAGAGCCTAATGAAGTAAAGCCAGTGATAGTTGTGCCGTTAACTGTTAAATCACTTAGCGAAGTATCAGTTCCTGCAGCGGCAGGTGCTTTCCAGAAATAAAGGTTGTCGAAATAGACGGTTCCATTACCTACAGTTTTAAACTGTGAGACTTGTTCTAGATTTGGAACGGTATAATGACTTAATGGGATATCAATACTGACCCATTGCCCCGTTGTAATACCATCTTTCTACAGCAATATCGTAAGCGTTTTCTAATCCAGGGCTTATCAAATAAAATTGCAATGCAGTTGCATCATCTGTATAATAATCAATATGAAGATATTCCATTGCAGATACATCGGAGCTTGTGTAATCTAATCCTTGATAATCTAATCCACTATAGGATAAAGTCTGATTTCCTGATACTTGAATATCAGTTGCATCAGTTGCTTGTCCCCATGAAGGGTCTAGGTTTGTGGCGATACTAGGGTATGCATCACTGTAGACAGAAATAACATCAATACTTGCATTTGTTGGAGTGGGGGCCGCAGAACCGGGTTGTCCATACGCAAGAGACATCATAAATAAGCACAATAATAAAGTAATTTTTTTCATAATAAATTGGTTTTAATTAGTTACTAGAAATTAAATTTATTTTCTTAAAAATTAGATTATGAGACCTATACCTGTGCTTAACAAATGTTGTTTTTAAGGTTTTTACTGCGGTAGTGGGGGAATTGGGGTGAATAGAATAACTTAAAAAATCTGTGTTGTATAGTTTATGTTAAGGTTTCGTGTGATTGGGAGGGGGAACTTAAAATTGTCACAGATGACTATTGTGTAGTAAAAGCGTTATTAAAATATAAATTATTGATTTTTAGTGATTAAATTTTGTTTTTTTTGTGAACCAAACAGGTCTTTAAGACCTGTTAGGTTTTTGGTTTGAAGGATTGCGTTAGGGATTGCGCCTTTGTTTGAGCTCTTTTGGCAGACAGAGCTTGCCGAATGTCTTAGCCAAAAAGCGAGTGGTAAATGCCCGACCTGTTAGGAAACGCCATAAAAAAAGCCTGTGAACATAAAAGAACACAGGCTTTGAAATATAATAAAGTTAGAATTTTACAATTCCAAGGCTTTTTTCGGGTTGTTGTTCATCAACAATTCGATTGGGTTTTCAATAGCTTCTTTGATGGCTACTAAGAAACCAACAGATTCTCTACCATCTACAATTCTATGATCGTAAGATAAGGCAACATACATAATCGGTTGAATTACTACTTGACCGTTCACTGCCATAGGACGCTCAACAATATTGTGCATTCCTAAAATTGCAGATTGAGGAGGGTTGATAATTGGCGTAGATAACATAGATCCAAAGACACCACCATTGGTAATAGTAAATGTACCTCCAGTCATTTCATCTACAGTAATTTGTCCATCACGAGCTCTTAAAGCCAAACGTTTTACTTCGCTTTCAACACCTCTAAAAGATAAGTTTTCAGCGTTTCTAATTACAGGTACCATCAATCCTTTAGGACCCGATACTGCGATCGATATATCAGCAAAATCATTTTTGATTTGGAAATCTCCGTCAATCATAGAGTTTACATCTGGATATAATTCCAAAGCTCTCGTTACCGCTAAGGTAAAGAAAGACATAAATCCAAGTCCCACGTCGTGCTTTGCTTTGAATTCTTCTTTGTATTGATTACGCAAGTCAAAGATAGGTTGCATGTTTACTTCGTTGAAAGTGGTCAACATAGCCGTTTCATTTTTAACAGAAACCAAACGCTGTGCCACTTTTCTGCGTAACATAGACATTTTCTTACGTTCGGATCCTCTACTGCCATTTGAGGTTCCCATTGCAGGAGTTGCATTCAATGCATCTTCTTTTGTAATTCTTCCGTCTTTTCCTGATCCTGAAACAGAAGTATTAGAGATTCCTTTCTCATCAAGAATTTTTTGTGCAGCAGGAGCAGCGGTTCCTGTAGCATAGGTAGCTGGCTCAGCTGATTTAGGAGCTTCCGCAACTGCAGGGGCAGTAGGAGCTTCTTCTTTAGCAGGAGCAGCAGCCGGAGCCTCTGATCCACCTTCTGGTTTTGCAGCATCCATATCAATTAGGCAAACAACGGCACCAACTTCTACCGCATCCCCTTCTTCAGCTTTTAAAGTGATGATTCCACTTTCTTCAGCAGGCAATTCTAAAGTTGCTTTGTCTGAATCAACCTCAGCAATAGGCTGATCTTTTTCTACGTAATCACCATCTTCAACTAACCAAGATGCAATTTCTAATTCTGTTATTGACTCCCCCGGAGAAGGAACTTTCATTTCTAAAATCATTGTTACTAATTTTAAATTTTTGCTCTTTATGAAGAGCAATATTGTTGTTAATTTTGTTACCCTTAGACGAGCTCTGGGTTCTTCTTTGTTGTACGCTGAGCTTGTCGAAGCGTTTTATCTATTCTGAGGTACACTTTGACAAGCTCAGTGCACCTTTTTATTTTCATGTTTCAATGTTGTGCCTAGAGTACAGAATTTTCCGTAGACTGAACTTCATGAAACTTATTTTTCAGGATTGAAAACCATGTCAATTACGGCTCTTTGTCTTCTCTGAAATCTAGCAGAAGATCCAGCCGCTGGAACTGAATAGAATTTTCTAGAAGCAACTGTTAATTTTACTTGTGTAAAGCGTTGTAACATATAACTCCATGCTCCCATATTTCTAGGTTCTTCTTGTGCCCAAACATATTCTTTAGCATTTGGATATCTATCGATAGCTGCTTGCAATTTATCTTCATGTAAAGGGAATAGTTGTTCTATTCTAACCAAAGCCACATCATTGCGTTCCGTGCTGTCTCTTTCTTCAAGTAATTCATAGTAGAATTTACCTGTACAGAAAACAACTTTTGTAACGTTTTCAGGTGCAATCGTATCGTCAATTACTTCTTGGAAACTTCCATGAGCAAAATCTTCAATTGGGTTTACGGCCTTAGGATGGCGTAGCAAACTTTTAGGGGTAAATACAATCAATGGTTTTCTGTGCTTACGTTTCATGTGACGACGTAACAAATGGTACATGTTTGCTGGTGTTGTACAGTCAGCAAGCGTCATATTATCCTCTGCACATAATTGTAAAAATCTTTCAATTCTTGCAGAGGAATGCTCAGAACCTTGACCTTCATAACCATGAGGCAATAACACTACGATCCCATTTTGTAATTTCCATTTGTGCTCTGCAGCAGAAATGTACTGGTCAAACATAATTTGAGCACCATTGTTGAAATCTCCAAATTGTGCTTCCCAAATTGTTAAGGTGTTTGGATTTGCCATCGCATATCCATAATCAAAACCTAAAACTCCATACTCAGAAAGTAGTGAGTTGTAAATTGTCATTTCTCCCTTGTTTTTAGGATTGGTGTTGATTAAGTTGATACGAGCCTCAGTGTTTTCATCACGTAAAATTGCATGACGATGACTAAAAGTACCACGTTCAACATCTTGACCAGAAATTCTAACATTGTAACCTTCTTCTAACAAAGATCCATAGGCTAAAGTTTCACCCATTCCCCAATCCAATAAATTGTTTTCAAAAACCATTTTATCACGTCCCTTTACGATACGCTCTGCTTTTCTTACAAATTTTACTCCTTCTGGAACCGTAGAAACTACTTTTGCAATTCCTTTCAAGTTTTCAAGGGGATATGTTGTGTCAATCGGAGACAACATAGCCTCTAAGTTTTCTCTGACAAATTCTTTCCAAGTATGTTGCATAAAAGGAACAACTTTAGAAGTAGAATCTCCTTTGGCTTTTTGGAATTGCTCTTCCAACATGCCTTTGAATTCGTCTTTTATTTGCTTCGCATAGGCTGCATCAATAGATCCTTCATTGATCAATTTATCAACATAAATGTCTTTTGGATTCTTATGCTTAGAGATTGTTTTGTAAAGGTTAGGTTGCGTAAAACGAGGTTCATCGCCTTCGTTATGACCGTATTTACGGTATCCTAACAAGTCAATAAAAATATCTCTTTTGAATTTCATTCTAAATTCAAGAGCCAATTCAACAGCATGACAAACAGCTTCAACATCATCTGCATTTACATGTAGTACAGGAGATAAAGTAACTTTTGCCACATCCGTACAATATGTACTAGAACGAGCATCTAAATAGTTAGTGGTAAATCCAACTTGATTGTTTACTACTAAATGTAAAGTACCTCCGGTTTTGTATCCATTTAGTTTACTCATTTGAGTAACTTCATACACAATTCCTTGACCTGCGATAGCAGCATCACCATGTACTATAATAGGTAAGATTTTAGAATCGTCACCTTTGTATTTTCTATCAATTTTTGCTCTGGCAATACCTTCGGCAACTGGAGCTACTGTTTCTAAGTGAGATGGATTTGGAACTAAGTTCATTTTCATCACTTCACCATTTTGGAAAGTTTTACTACGTGTAAGTCCCATATGGTATTTTACATCTCCATCAATATGTTCGTCGTCAAAATCTTTTCCTTCAAATTCAGAAAACAAATCACGAACTGGCTTTTTGAAAATATTTGTCAAGGTGCTCAAACGCCCTCTATGTGCCATTCCTAATACACATTCTTTAACACCAAATTTTTCAGCAGCATCTCTTAAAGCAACCGAAATAGCAGGAATCAATGCTTCTCCTCCTTCAAGAGAGAAACGCTTTTGACCTACATATTTAGTCTGTAAGAAATCTTCAAAACCAACCGCTTGATTTAATTTTGAAAGAATGTATTTCTTAGAGTCAATATTGTAATTCGGGTGATTGTTGTTTTTATTCAAACGATCTTGCCACCACTGAATTTCTTCAGGGTTACGAATGTACATATATTCTACACCGATAGAATCGCAATACATTTGCTCTAGATTGTTGATGATAGCAGAGAGTTTCGTTGGCTTCAAACCAAGAATTTCACTGGCACTAAAAACAATATCTAAATCTTCTTTGGTCAAACCAAAGTTCTCAATAGCTAAAGTCGGTTTGTACTGGCGTCTTTCACGAACAGGATTTGTCTTAGTGAACAAATGTCCACGAGATCTATATCCATTAATCAATTCTATCACACGAAACTCTTTGTTTACATGTTCTGGAATATCAATGTTAGTGTTTTCTTCTCCTGTTAGAGAATAGTCTTCATTAGCAAGGTCGTAACCTTGGAAAAAACTCTTCCAACTAGGTTCTACGGAATCAGGATTAACTTGATACTGATCGTATAAATCGGCAATGAAGCCGGAATGTGCTGCGTTTAAGAACGAAAATTTGTCCATATTTTATAGAATACTCGGTATTTTATTAAAAACCTTAGCAAAAGTACAACGTTTTGGCCAAAAAATCGTGTATTGGTTATCGATTTGTTAATAATGTAAATAAATATAACAGATTTTATTTTTTCTGTTAATTTACATATTAAAAATATGCGATTTGACCATATTTAAAAGTGTCACTTCTGCAAAACACTTATGATCTGTATATAGCAAGTATGAAGTTTACGTTAATATTTGCGATTTAATAACTCTTTTTCGTTGTAGACGCCGTGTTGAGGTTTTATCAATCGTAATTTTTTAATACTGCGTTTGTCGGTGGTAGCCTTTTTGCCAGCAAAATTGTGTTGTAAGTAATTGATAAGATTGGCAATGTCATAATCGTTATAACTAGTATTATTTACCAGGCCTGGCATTGTTGCGCTCAGGTTGTAAAGTTTTCCGTTTACATGTATCGGTCCAGAAAGTCCATGAAGAACGATTAATGCAAGACGTTCAGAAGGTCCGTTAACATATTCAGAGTTCTTTAACGGAGGTGCCAAACTACTGATTCCTTGACCCTTTGCTCCGTGACAGGTAGCGCAAATATTTTTAAATATTTTCTCACCGGCTTTCAGAGAGGCTGATGTTTTTCTATCCTTGGCTCTTTGATGATTCGTGTCATTTTTTTCAGCAATGGTCTCTTTAATTAAAAAGACTAACTGACTATCAGCAAGTTTTTCTTTTTTCAAATAAAATAAAAAGTCCTCTTCATTTTTTCTAAGACTGCTGATAATGGCTTCATTATATAGTTTGTCTTTAGGGTACTTGCTTTGGATTGTTGCTAAAATTGAAAATGTTTTTTCTTTGGAGTGAACAATCCAATTTCCTAAAGAGTTTGCAATATAAATATCTAGTGTTGCATTATTTTTTAATTGCAAGGTATGCAGGCATTTGATAAATGTATCTAGCGCTTCTTTTGAAGCGTAGTTTTCTGATATTACTAGGGCGTGACTTAAAGTCTCTATATTGTCTACTTCGATTAGTACTTTAGATAAAAAATTGAAATCTAAAGCATTTAGGCCTTCTAGGGTTTGCAACGCATGTGTTTGAGCATAAGCATGTTTTTCAATTACCATTTTCTTTAAAGCCGGTATGGCAATTTCCTCAAATTGATAGATCAATATATGTTGTGCCCTATCTCTTAACCAACCATTGTGGTGTTTTAAAAGAGCCACCCAGTCAGGAACCGTTAATCTGTCCAGATTTGTAAAAGGTTCTTGTTTGCTGTTTTTGGGTGATACTTTTAGAGTTCTACCCATCCCAATAACGGTGTCTAATTGTCTTTTTGCATATAAGTTTTTAAGGTAAGGTGTAAGGAATGCCTTGTCTTGGATGATTCCTCTATGCATGTCTACTATATATAGGTTTCCATCAGGTCCATTGAATAAATTAACAGGTCTAAAAACCTTCATCCGTAGAGGCAAGGAATTCTTTTTTAGGGATAGCCTGTTTACCTTTTGTTCTGGTCTGTGAGAAATCTAAAATATTTCTTTTGATCAGGTTGGCTTATGGTGCCCACACGAAAGCATTTTGATTGTAAGTGGACGGAAATTTATCTCCTCTGTAAATAACAGGTCCGCAAGCTGCTGGAATATTGATAAGAATGCTGTCTTTGTCTAATCTGCCCGGTATGTAACCCCGATTGACTGCTGTTGCATGCAATAGAAATACTCTATTATTGTTGATTGTTCTTTTTCCAAGGGATTCAGAAATGAGTTGATGTTTGTTTTTAGAGCTCGTATTCGGTAGCACGTAGTCTCCTATTAGTTGCGTAGAATTGTTGTTGTAATAAATTCTACCAAAGTTGTCGCGACTGATTCCCCATTGATCTCTAAAGCGAGTAGATTCTTTGATCGATTTGCCATTTTTTCTTTGATATCTAGCACTTGATTTGGCATTGTAAATCCAATTGTCAATATGCATCATCAAACCATTTGGTTGATGTTCCACGTTTCCACCATGGGTATAATGAGCATCTACCAATACTTTGTTCACAGGCTTATCATCCTGTATATCTACAAACCATAATTTTGGTGGTTCCGCATATAATAATCCTCCATACACATGAGCAATGGCTCTTGGCAGAATCAAATTTTCCATAGAACCTTGGCATGGTCAGTAACACCATCTTTGTCAAAGTCATCTAAAATGGTAATTCTTCCATTTGGCATTTCTTCTCCCGTACCTTCTAAGTTTTGCATATAGCCTCTCATTTCTACGACCCACATCCGACCTTTGTTGTCAAAATCCATTGTGACAGGAGCTTCAATAAAAGGTTCTGAGCAAATAGATTCTAGTTGAAAACCTTCTTCTATATAATAAGAGTCTAATGAAACTTTAGGTTCCTCATAATCCTTAGGAGAACAACTGTGAAAAGTAAACGTTAGAAAAAAGAATGCAGCGGTTAGAGTAAGTTTTTTTAGAAATTTAATTAAAATCATGGAGGTGTTTCCGTTTGCAACAAAGATAGGTGATTTCAATGTTTACGTTGTTTAGCTTGTTGTTTTTTAGATGGTTGAATTTGCAAGAATTATGCCGAATATTTTGTCGAGATGAAATGATTGTTTCATTTTGGTTTTTACGCAGTGTTTTTTCAGTAAAAAATGTAGATTTTTTAAGTTTTTTTCTTGTAGAAATTAAAATATAATCTATATTTGCACACGCAAAACAGAAATGGTTTGCCTTCTATATGAAACTCCTCCTTAGCTCAGTTGGTTAGAGCATCTGACTGTTAATCAGAGGGTCCTTGGTTCGAGCCCAAGAGGAGGAGCAAAAAGCAAAAGAGCTACACTTTTGTGTAGCTCTTTTTTTTGTATGCTTTTGGACGTGAACCTGCCAGTCGGCAGACGTGATTTATGCTGAGCTTTGTCACAGCAAGCCCCAGTTCACATCGATTTTGTCGAAATGAGAAGGAGCAAAACGCAAAAGACTTACATGAAAGTGCAGCTCTTCTTTGTTTGTTTTTAGTTTCTGTGTTGTGTTTTTCTATGTACTTTCTAGGGATTTATTTTTTTCATAGCAAAAGGTTTTTTTGGTGAGAGGAGTGACAAGATATTTTGTAAAACATTTTTCACAGCGGTATGCTTTTACAAATGGAATTTTTTTTAAGAGTCCATTTCTTTTGATTCGCATTCTATAAGTAGAATTGCATTTTGGACATTTTTTCATTCATAGCGGTTTTTTTTTAAAAGATAAAGTTATGAGTTCTGATATAAATATGGCTTAATTTTATGGTTTTTTTTACTTTCTTATTGTAGGATTTAAAATATTAGTTATATTTGCACTCGCAAAACAGAAATGGGATGCATTCTATATGAAACTCCTCCTTAGCTCAGTTGGTTAGAGCATCTGACTGTTAATCAGAGGGTCCTTGGTTCGAGCCCAAGAGGAGGAGCAAAAAAACAAAAGAGTTACACAAAAGTGTAGCTCTTTTGTTTGTTTACGAAATTTATTAAAGTCGGGTTAGGTTTAATGGATCAGTCGTAAAAGTTGTGGGATTCCATAATTAAGCAAAAATATTTGATAGTCTAAAAAGGAAGAATGGAATATTTCTCACGCCTCTAAATTGTGCCCTGAAAGCTTTGATTCCTTCCTGCGGCAGGCAGGTTGACATTAAAAGATTCGGCAGACGTATATGTAATTCTGTTTTCAAAATAGCTTAATTTTCCTTGATAATGTATTGAAATTATTCTAGCTAGAGTGTTAATCTATTTAAAAGTAGAGAGTCTTACTTTTTGGTGCCTATTTGTCAAATTTTGTAGGTAGTCCATTATATTAAAAATAATATTAGCACAAGGCAGTCTTGCTTTACATTAAAAGAGGTAGATTATATCTAGAAGGGGAATCAATGAGTCACTTGAAAGTAACATAGGTCAGATGTTGTTTATGGAACTTTTAAAATGACAAAAAGAAGATGAAATTGTTAACATAGGTTTATGTTGCATTAAGATCTAATTAATGGTAAATTAATGGTTTTTTTAATGCGTTTTAAGCATATTTTCACAACCAAAATTTAAAAACTAAACTTAATTACACCATGAAAAAAACTCTACTTTTTTTTGTGCTTTTTCTTACTTATGCTGTGAGCACAAAAGCATCTACTGGTAAGTATCGATTGACATTACGTGACAATCCAGCTACTTCCATAGTGATAGGTTGGAATCAGATAAATGGGAACAACCCTGTCGTTTATTATGGCACAACTGATTACGGTAAAATTGGGCTAGCTATTCTAATTCGAAGAATCCATCTCGGTCTGTTAATTTTGCTGGAATGAATAACCAATTTTTAAGATTGACTGGTTTGCAGCCAAATACTTCCTACTATTTTGTGATCAAAGATTCTAATAGTACAAGCCGCAGATTATGGTTTAAAACCTTGCCAAATGTACCTACAGAGAGGTTGGCATTTGTTTCTGGGGGGGACTCAAGAAACAATAGAACTCCTCTTCAAGATGGGAACTTATTGGTGAGTAACTGGAACAGCTTTTAAAACTTTGGCAGAAGGTGTTTCCGCTACATCAGATGGAGATGTAGTCCAGGTAATTGGAGGAACAGATCTAGCACCAACAGGACAGATTAATCTTATTGGAAAAGCAATAACGATTCAAGGAGTGTCAGGCGCTGTAATTGATGGAACTTCTTCTTTTTCGAGATTATTTAATTTGAACAATGTTAGTCCAGCTAGTTTAACATTAAAAAATTTAGAAATAAAAAACTTTAGTAATGCTGCTGAGGGACAAGTAGCATTTGTTCATAAAGCTGCAACACTTACTATAGAGGAATGTGTTATACTAGACAATACTGCAGAAACTGATAATTCTGGTATAACTCCTGTTACTAAACCAGGTGGCGCTTTGGTAATAAAAACCGGGACTGTCACTATTAAAAAAAGGTTGTTTAAAGGGAATGAATCAGAAGGTTCTGCAGGAGGAGCTATTTGGATAAACGATGATTCCGCTGTTGTTACCATAGAAAATGCTACTTTTTATGGAAATAAGGCAGGGGCTGATGGTGGTGCTATTTTTAACAGTAATGGTAGTTTAACTTTAACAAATGCTACCATCGTTGGAAACTCAACGGCATCAACTGCAGCGGCTTCCGGAGGTGTACGAGTGAATGGAGCTGGGACAATAACAGTTAATAACAGCATAATAACAGGTAATTTATATGATCATAGTGTAACTCCAACAGCTCTCTCTGATCTATTTAAAGCAGGTACAGCAACATGAACTGTTAATAATAGTATAATAGAAAAACTAGGAAGTGGTTTTACAGAAAACAATAGTTCAAAAAATGTGGGGGTAACATTTACTAATGAGACCAATGTTGAAAATGATATAGATCAAGTGTTAAAATTCACTACTGCTGATTTGCCTTATCAATACGGATCGACAAGTTATTTATCTACATTGGAAGATCAACGTGGATATGCAAGAATTGGAGTTGGGGGTATGGTAGATGCTGGAGCATATGAATTTGATGGTGTTTTATATGTAAAGTCATTTGAATTACTAGAATCTGGTTTCGCTATTTATCCAAACCCTGTAAAATCAACAGCAACCATTGTGGCGCCAAGTGTAGATGCTGAATTGGTAGAGATCTATTCAGTAATCGGTAAAAAAGTATTAGAAAAGGAAGTTGTTAATGGAAAAGCTATTTTAGATGTTCAGAGTTTACCAGCAGGTATCTATATAGCGATAATTGCAAAAGGAAATAGAAGTGTTACAAAGAAATTTATAGTTTCAAAATAGCATTTTGGTATACCCACAAAAAATGTTACAATTTTAGGCAGCTCGTTTATTTTTAGGATTTTTTAATTTTGTCTCCATTTCTAAAGGAGTTAAATAATTTAAATATTGATGTATTCTTTTG
>Ga0209223_10000580_pt1 | contig 42386 bp, 37 predicted proteins | sample COG_06_FD_184750 | JGI IMG/M metagenome (GOLD analysis project Ga0209223, IMG submission 184750) | Pelagic Microbial community sample from North Sea - COGITO 998_met_06 (SPAdes) (version 2) | ecosystem: Environmental > Aquatic > Marine > Neritic zone/Coastal water | place: Helgoland, sampling...
GTACATAAATTACAGTAATCTGCCATAACACAGTAACGCTATCTTTTGGCTGCGGTTACCTAAAATCCCTTTAACAGCGCAGTCTCCGGACTGGTTTTACTCAATATGACAGGGCAATATATCATCGATATATTTGATATATGTGTGGTCGCGCGATAGATTCGCTACGCAGTTGTGCAGAGGCGTATATATTGCCAATATTTGATTTATCCTGACCTAGACCACCGATCTATACTGCAGATAACGTTTTCATTCACAATCGCGTGCCACCTTGCTAACTCATATCAGCTTATCTACACCATTCTGCCCGATGCCAGGCGTAAGCATTTGTCGCTGCCACTTTGATCAGAAACGGTTATCGACAAATTCTTTTCAGCAGTATGGCGTACAGCGCCCGGCTCAAGCATCAGCCTGGTCAGCTAGACGCCAATCCGAGTTTTTAGCTGGTCGCTACTGCGCTATAAAAGCGTTAACCGCGACAGCTGAGATGGGCACACCATTATCGAACCGTCAAATACCGCTCCGAGATGACCGCAGACCGGAATGGCCTGCGGGTTTTGTCGGGTCAATCAGCCACAGTGATAATCGAGCTATCGCCATTACCTCGAGCGACCGCCTGTTTTTGGGGCTCGGCATTGATTGCGAAACACAATTCAGCGATTCATTGGCTGCCGAGATCGCACCTTGGCTGCTGCACAGAGATGATCTCGACTGCCACCTGGGCATTCCGATTAATTATGGGCTATTGCTGACATTAATTTTTTCAGCCAAGGAAAGTCTATTTAAAGCTCTGGCTCTAAGACAAGACGATATTGCCGGGTACGACAGTTTTTCGGTTTCCAGGGTGACCGAAAAAACACTGTTGTTAAAGGCAGAATTCGCTCTTAACCCCCCCTATCAATCCATTAACGGGTTCGAGCTGGCTTACACAATTGAGCACCGACAGATCATTACCGCCGCACTATTACCATGCAATTCTTCAGCCTAAAGGTTTTCCTATAAGGTAACTGTTTTAGCTGACGTATCAAAATATATAGCTGAAATAGATCTGATATAGCTTTTGATCAACTCCGAAAACACGCCTTAATATACTGGCTCAGTTCGCAGTTAGCGTTAAAGGAGTTATTAAAGTGACCATCTCAAGGCAGCAAAAAACCACACAGCAACGCAATGAAGATATCGACTTTTGCATTGTTGTAAACGCCGAGGAACAGTACTCATTTTGGTTTCATGACAGGCCGCTGCCGACAGGGTGGGAAAGTATCGGTTTCGTTGGCAGCCAATCTGAGTGTCTCAGCGAAATCGAGAAAATATGGACTGATATGCGCCCGCTAAGTGTTCGCAAAGCTATTCAAACCGGTGTCACATAATAAGGAAATTTCATGCAGCGCGACATTCGCCAAACGACGACCTTTATCGAAGCTCAACGGCTCTACCTCGAGCAATCTATCTCGCCAGAAACCATACATGAGATTCAACAACTCAATGTCTCGTCCGATGATCGCACAGCACTGTTTACAGGAGTCTATCGCAATGAAGCAGGCTCGCCTGCCGTGCCGCATATTTTTCAACTCGACCTCAAGACCAGCCAAGTCAATCGGTTAACCACTAACGTATGTCATGAAAAACTGCCCGTATACTCACCAAACGGCGAGCATATCGCCTTCCTCTCTGATCGCGATGGCAGCGACAATTTTCAACTGTCAGTGCTCGATACGCGCAATAACACCACCATTCGTCCCCCGGCCGCCGCCGGCTGGGTGGAAAACATCAGTTGGTCGCCCAACAGTCTCGCTATCCTATTAACGGTCGCCGGTCACGGTGCCGATAAAGGCAGTGGACAGGGCGCGGTGCCGAGCCAGCAGTGTCGTGAAGAAGTCCCAGACTGGATACCAGACGTCAATACAGGAAATGAAGACTACCGCTGGCGACATCTTTGGATCTATGACATCGTGAGCAAAAATCTACGCAAAATCTCGACCCAAGATGTCAATGTCTGGGAAGCCGTTTGGTGCGGTGATCGCGGTATCGTCGCCATAACCTCTGAACAACCGGGCGAAGAAGCCTGGTACTCAGCAACGCTGCAGTATATTAATCCTCTGACAGGAACAACCCATACTCTGCATACACCGAGCAACCAAATTGCCTATCTTTGTGCCTCGCCCTCTGGCCAAACACTGGCGCTAGTATCCGCCATCAGCAGTGACCGCGGCGTTGTCGCTGGCGATTTGCTACTCATTGACATTAATACCCAACTTGCCCGACCTATCGACAGTCACAATGTGGATATAAGCTGTATTCAATGGCTCTCAGAGAGTCGGCTAATAATGGCTGGACATCGCGGCTTTGAGACACTGGTTCTGCACCATCAACTGAGTGATGGGTTTTGTGCTGAGACGACAACTGAAGTGTGGCAAAGTAGTGAGATTAGTGGCTCGGGGCATTACACAAAAGTCTCTGGTCTCAGCGGTGGTGATTGCCTGCTGATCGCCGAAGGGTTCAAGCGGGCACCTGAGATCGGTCGTATCAGCAATGGACGATACCACCGCGTCAAAAGCTTTTACCAGAGTATTCAGCAGCAGACTGAGGTGATCGACACGATCAAAAAAATCACTTGGCAAGCCTCCGACGGCCTCGAGATTCAAGGCTGGCTGCTGCGACCAAAATCGTCGCAACCCCACCCCACCGTGATGGATATGCACGGTGGTCCGGTATGGCAGTGGCGGCCCCACTGGTTGGGTCGGCGTCTGCATATACTGATGCTATTAAAGCGCGGCTATGCCATTTTTATGCCTAATCCTCGAGGCAGTTCAGGACGTGGGCAGGACTATTGCAGCCGAGTATTGGGTGACCTTGGCGGGGCCGACAGTCACGATTGTCTGTCAGGCCTCGATCATCTCGTTGACGCGGGCTTCACCGATGCCTCGCGCATAGGCCTCATAGGTCACAGTTACGGCGGCTATATGGCAGCCTGGCTAATCGGCCAAGACCAACGTTTTGCCGCTGCAGTGGTCTCGGCGCCGATGATTAACTACATCAGTCAGCACCTGCTCTCCAATATCTCTCATTATGTGACGCTATTTTTGCAAGATCATTACAAAAACATTGGTGGCAAATACCTCCAGCGCAGTCCGATTACCTACGCCCATCAGGTTACCACCCCTACGCTTAGCCTGTGTGGCAGTCTCGACCGCTGCACACCTGCCGCCGAGGCGATACAGTTCCACCATGCGTTGCTAGAAAATAAGGTGAAGTCTGTCTTGGTAAACTATCCACTGGAGGGGCATGGCATCAAGGGAATTCCGGCCATGCTTGATTATGCGACGCGAATCGTGGCGTGGATCTCAGAGCACAACCCGGTAACGCCAACAAAAGCGATAGGCAGCGACAAAAAAACTGACAGCTGCCTTGCTCAGAGTTCTTAACGTGATTGTGTTACATATTAGTAAGCCGATGAGGCCTCTCCATCCAGGCTGTGAACTTCATGACCAACTAGTGCAGGCATAAACACACAGACCAGACGCAGGTCTTGTTCTTGTGCCACCAGATAATGAGCATCATTTTTATCCAGTGCATACATGGTTCCAGCCTCGATCTCATAGGACTGACCACTTGAGGCCTCTACCACAACGCCTTTCCCTGAAATACAGTAACAGGCCTCCATATGGTTTTTATACTCTAATAGCGACGTAGTATTGGCGCTGACAATGGTGTCGGTTAGGCTGTATCCCATAGCGTCTTTTTCCAGCAGAAATCGTCGACTGACGCCGTTTCCCCAATTCACTTCCCGCTCTGTATCGGTAATATCTTTTAGCTTGCGAATGATCATGTACTGCTCCTTTTAGAAATAAAAATACCTTTTAAGTAACCGAACAAAAACTGATGTTTCACGCTTTTTATTCGGACTCTAAGTCGCCGGTTGGCTCTCCTATCATATTGCTTTGAGCAATAATCTGCTGTGACTGAATGCAGTCAACAAGATCTCCTATGCTTACAATCCCACTTTCATAGATGGTTTGGTCAGAAATCTCGATATTGAAATAGGTTTCAACACGCACCAACAGACCAACAAATAACATTGAATCAAGCACCTCCTTTATCAGTGTGGCGCGGCTAATCTGTTCATCGTATTCATTACGGAGCAGTTCGCATATTTGTTGTCGAATAATCTCCAGCGTCGATTTTTCTATCCTACTCATGCAACTACCCTCCTTTTACGCCCATGTTCAGAGCGATTATCCGCAGCTGCCGCTGTCGCTCCATCATCAGCACCAGACTGATTAAGCGTATCCAGATACATCGCCTGTAATTTTCGACGATCGATCTTGCCACGTGCAGACTTGGGCAACTTTTCGACAATAAAAATCTGGTCCGGACACATGTAGGCGGGGAGTTTTTCTGTCAGTCTTCGATTTAGTTTTGCTTCATCTAGATTTTGGCAGCTGGCATAAGGCGTCACAAATACAATAATTGTCTTATCCACATAAACGCATGCCGCCTCCTCTACACCAGTATGGTTGCGAAGATTATTTTCAATCTCACCCAACTCGATGCGATAGCCACTGCGCTTAACCATCTGGTCTCGTCTACCGTGATAGATCAACAGGCCATTTTCTTCACTGACAAGATCCCCGGTAGCGTAATAAAACCGTTCTTTATCGAGCCCTCGGACGAAGCCAGTTTTACGAATCTTGCCATTTTTAACATAACCTGACATCAACGAATCGCCCGCCACAAAAAGCTCGCCGACTACGCTGTCTCGATCAAATACCAGTTTAATTTTCGCAAATGGACAGGGAACTCCGATGGGTAGAGGCTGATCACTGGCAAGATTTTCTGGCGTCACCAAATGACTGATACAGGAATTAATTTCCGTCGCCCCATACCAATTATAAAGCTTGGCTGATTTCACATGCTGCTGGAAAGCCACCAGATCAGCCTTGATGAACGGCTCGCCAGCAAAAATAATGACTCGCAAACAAGTAAGATTAAACGGACTTTTGCGTTGCGATTCAGCGATACGATTGAGCAATGATGGTACTGAATACCAAACGCTAATACGCTGCTCTTGAATAAATCGAGAAAATGGATAGCCTGAGCCGTTAGGCCAGTCGGGTATGGCAATTAATGTTGCTCCAGCACTGAGCGTGGCAAATAGGTCAAAGGTTGACAAATCAAAACCCAACGATGCCTGATTAGCTACTCGATCATGGCTGCTTAATTCAGTGCAAGACACTGCCCAGTCGACAAACGCACAGGCAGCCCGATGACTTAATGCTGCGCCTTTGGGCAACCCAGTGCTGCCAGATGTATAAAAAATATAGGCGATACTCTCATCATCTAGCGTCGGCCGAGCGGCGCTGCATGCAGTCAAGTCTGTATTCATAAAATCGGCCCAATATAAATAACGACAAGCTGGATAGACCGTGTGGGAATCCTCCTGTCCGACCAATATCACTAGCTTGACGGAGCATAATTTTGATTCAAACAGACTCCGATAGTCCGCCGCTCGACAAATAAAAATATCGGCGCCCGAGTCATTGAGAATGTAATTCACTCTGGCTGCTGGTGTTGATATATCAATCGGAATAAATGTTGCACCCTGCTCAACACTGCCAAAAATACTGACGTAAGCCTGAAGCGACTTTGGCAGCCATAGTGCAACCTTTAAACCCTGCGCCATCTGCAGCGCATTCAATCCGCAGGAAAAGCGACAGGCCATGTCGTAGAGTTCTGAATAGGAGAATGACTCGCCTGCGACTTGCAAGGCAGCGCTGTTTGGATATCGAATCCCTGATTGCTTTAGGTAGTTCTTTAAGTTGGCCACAAAAACCTCATTTCATTTTTCATCATGAAGTTGAAGTCTAAGAAACGGTCGCTTTCACACAATTAATATATGGACTTTATTGGTGAAACATCTTGCGACGATTTTTTGTCACGGGTTAAAAATATCTTATGGATAAAGTTTGTCCGCAAAAGCCGCCGTTCCTACTATCGCCATACCAGTAGCAATCTAGTCCGCAGAATAGTTGAGACAAACAATGAACAAACAGGCATCAGTGACAACCGCAGCGCCCCTGACAGCAACCCAAGTGGGACTTAAAATAGCGTCGGCCACATCAGGTCAACAGCGTCTCTGGTATCAGTGTGAACTACTCAAGCCCGCCTATACCTACAACGAACAGCTTGAAGTGATGGTTTTTGGCAAGCTGGACATAACAGTCCTCAAAGAGATTATCGAGACTCTTGTTCAACGCCATGAAGGCTTGCGCACCGTCTTTCGACTGTCTAAAAAAAATGAACTTCAGCAGGTTGTTATGCCAACCTTTTCGGTGTCGCTGCCGATCATTGCTGTCGGCGACGCAGCGACTGACAAACAACGCTTACAACAACTTATCAACAATTACTGCCTGCAGCAGGGTCAGGCGGTTTATGACCTTGCCATGGGTCCTCTATTCCGTGTTTGCGTACTTCAGTTACCCGCCAATCAGCAGTTATTTCTGTTTTCATTTCACCATATCATTATGGATGGTAGAGCGGCGGTTATCTTGTTGAAAGAGATCAACCAACTGTATAAAACCTACTGCAACAAACCCTCAGGTGAGACAGCACCACTATTTCAACTAAGCGATTATGCCGCCGTGGAAAAGGACTGGCTGCAGAGCACGACCTTGCAACGACAGCTCAAATACTGGACCAAGCAACTGCAGGATATGCCGCCCCTGTTGGATTTGCCGATTGATTATCCTCGCCAACCGCTGGTTGCTAGCGCTGGCGCCTGGCAACCGCTAGCACTCTCTAAAAAGCTAACCAATAGTCTGGTGGCAACCAGCTGGAAGCAGCGTGTCTCTCCGTTTATCGTGGTGCTGGCCGCCTATCAAAGCCTGCTAATGCGCTACACCCGTCAGCACGATATTGTTGTCGGCACCATTACCGCCAATCGCACTAGTGCCAATACCAGTAGCCTGATCGGATTCGTCGCTGAGACGGCGCTGCTGCGCACACAGGTCGCACCTGAGATGCGTTTCGCCGAGCTTCTCAATAACCTCGAAACACTCTGCAGTGACGCGTTATACAAGCAGCCAGTGCCCTATGGCATGCTGGTTGACAGCTTGCGTGAAAGCGGCGCCTTAGCGGCAGACGCCAACCCCATTCAGGCGGCGCTGGTGTTTGATAGCGTCGGCTTGGAAGAGAATGTGCTCGCCGGTCAACCATCGACTGCGGCGACTTCACGCTCTATGGGTGTCACGAAATTTGAGCTGACACTGTCGCTTGAAATTGTCGACGGTCAGCTAAAAGGTCACTTTGAATACAACACCGAGCTGTTTGCCGCAGCAACCATTAAACGTTTGGCAAAGCACTTTCAGATATTGCTAACCAGCGCTGTGAAAGACCCACAACAGCGCATTGGCGACCTTGCCCTAATTACCGAGCAAGAGCGAAAAACCCTGCTCAGGGACTGGAATAAAACCGAGACCCAATACCCCGCAAACCAGTGCATTCATCATCTGTTTCACCAAAGGGCCAATGCACACCCCAACACCACCGCACTGATTGATGGCGACCAACACCTCAGCTATCACCAACTTGATATGCTCAGCAATCAGCTGGCTCACTATCTGCGTGCTCAAGGCGTTGCGCTAGACACGCCAGTCGCACTCACTATGCATCGTAGCAGCGATATGATCATTGCTATTCTCGGCATCCTTAAAGCCGGTGGCTACTACGTACCCATTGATCCAAGCTACCCCGCGCAACGCATCAACTACCAGCTTAACAACAGTCACATTGGACTGTTGTTAAGCGACAGTGGACTAGACAACGACAGTATTGAAAATCCCAATATTGCTCGATTCTGTCTCGACACCGAGTGGCACAAAATCGAACACCACCCAGTCACCGCGCCCGAGGTTTATACCACGCCCCAGCAGCTTGCCTATGTCAACTATACCTCCGGCTCAACCGGATTGCCCAAAGGTGTTGGAATACCTCATCAGGGAGTCATTCGCCTGGTTAAAAACAATCACTATCAACAGCCGCATACCAGTGTCAGAACATTACATGCCTCATCGACTGCCTTTGACGCCGCGACGTTTGAAATCTGGAGTGCGCTGCTCAATGGCGGCACACTGGTCCTCTACCCAGAGCCCTCACTTTCGCCATTAGGTCTGGAACAGCTGATACGCGAACAGCATATTGACACGGTTTTTCTCACCACCTCTCTCTTTAATATGCTGATCGACGAACGTCCCGACGCTCTTAAAACTGTGCCTCTGGTGCTGACAGGGGGCGAAGCCCTATCTCTGGAGCATATCAAACGAGCCAGCAGGCGTTGCCCTGACACCCAGTTTGTCAATGTCTATGGACCCACTGAAAACACCACCTTTACCACCTATCATGCAATCAATAAAAACAAGCTTAAGCCGAGCCGTGGCAGTTACTCAGGTTCTGTGCCAATAGGACGCCCGGTCAGCAACACCACAACCTATATTCTCGACACCCGCGGCAACCCGGTGCCTATCGGCGTCGTTGGCGAGCTGCATATAGGTGGCGATGGACTGGCGCGCAATTACTTAAATCGGCCAGCTCTCAGCGCAGAAAAATTTATCCCCGATCACTTTAGCCAAATACCAGGACAACGGCTGTATAAAAGTGGCGATCTAGTGCGCTATCAGGTCAATGGTGATATCGAATTCTGCGGACGGGTTGACGATCAGGTCAAAATCAGAGGCTATCGCATTGAGCTCGGCGAAGTCGAAACGGCCATCACAGGGCTGGCTCAGGTACGTGAGTCAGTCGTTCTCGCTCATAGTCGTGACAACAGTGGCAGCAATCACTTCCTAACTGCTTACGTCACTGGACACAACAGCACGCCCCTTGACACCCAAGCACTGCGCGACGCGCTGCAGTCAATACTCCCGCACTATATGGTTCCGGCTCTGTTTATTGCCCTTGAAAAGCTACCGCTCAACAACAGTGGCAAAGTCAATCGCGCCGCCCTGCCAGCGCCGGATATCAGCGCACTGCAAGCCAGCCAATACTGCGCGCCCGCAAACCCAGTCGAAGAAAAATTACTGGCAATCTGGGCCACTATCCTGGCGCTGCCAGCTAACCATATCAGTACTCAACATGACTTTTTCGATCTCGGTGGCAACTCTATCTCAGTGATGCGCATGATTTCCCTGTGCGATAAACAGGGTTTAGAGCTTGCTGCCAAGGAGGTGTTTGAGCAACGCACGATTGCCCGACTCAGCCAAAGCATAAAGGCAACCAGCGAGCCCGAGGTCAGCACCCTTCAATTACGCAATGAGATCGCACTGGACAGCAGCATCCAAGTGGGTAATCTGCCCTGGAGCCAAATGCGCAACCCCAGCGGCATTTTTTTAACCGGCTGCAGCGGCTTTGTCGGCGCATTTTTACTTAAAGAACTACTCTATCAAACGACCGCCCAAATCTACTGCTTGATCCGTGCCGAATCCGACGCTCAAGGTAGCGCGCGAATCGGTGAAAAGCTCAGGCAATACAACCTCCACTGCGAACAGTTCGGCCATCGCATCACAGCGATTCCGGGCGATTTATCCGAGCCGCGATTGGGTTTAAGTAACGCCGACTTCGATGCTCTGGCACAGGCTGTGGACAGCATTTTGCACAGCGGTGCATGGGTCAATCATGTCTACCCCTACGACATGTTAAAGGCCGCCAATGTCGATGGCACCCGCGAAGTGCTGCGACTCGCCACCACCCAAAAACTCAAATCTGTGCACCATATTTCGATACTCAATAGCGATCGACTCAGCGCCGACGATTTCGAAAGACTCACCGCGGGCAGCGACTATGGCTACGGATTGAGTAAATATGCCGCAGAAAAAATGATCCACCTCGCCAGTGATAAAGGCATCCCTGTATCGGTCTATCGGCTAGGTATGGTCAGTGGTGACCAATATGGCGCCTCTAACACCCACGACCGCATCTGCCTACTGATAAAAGGCTGTATCGAATTAAGCGCGATACCAGACAGCACCGGGCTGGCGCAGATTTGCTCACCGACCCTGACCCCAGTCGACTTTGTCGCCAAGGCCATAGTTACCCTGTGTAAACGCTCCAATCATCTCGACCAAGGTTTCGATATCGTCAGCCCACGTCTTATGGACTGGAGCGAGTTAATCGCCGCACTGGTGGAATTTGGCTATACGATCGATATTCTGCCGCTCAGCCAATGGCAGGCGAGACTGCATCATAAAGCCGCCAACAACCCGCAATCAAAAACCCTGGAAACATTGCACGGACTTTATACCAGTGAGCCTTCAAGCCCGCAGGAGGCCTGCTTCTCAGAAGAACTTAATATCGATGACGGCTATTTGCCAATGCTCGACACGCTGTTTAAAGCACATGTTCAGTGCGCAATGATCAATCGTGATGCGATTAAAAAGTATCTTGGTTATTTGGTTGAGAGGGGGTTTGTTGTCGAGCCCGCAATAACCTCTCGGGAATATTCTAACCATACCAACTAATAGGATTAAACCATGCCATATACCCATCAAAAAGATCGACCTCGTACTCAGTCACCACGACAACTAAGTCACTCTCAACGATCCCACCTGCTACTTATTCTCAGTAATTCGAAGCCCAACAAAAGTGCAGCCTTTATCGACTGGGCCAGCGGTGATCTGCGAGAAAACATCGCCAACTCGAAGCAGGTTCTGTCGATCAAGTTAATGGAGAAGCACGCAATTGATGTGACCGAAGGCGCTTATCAAGAGATCCCTTACCATTATTTATTTATCGTTGAATTGAATCTAGATGGCGCCTACCAAGCCAATCTCTTAATTGACAGTATCTTCAAATGGTACTCGCAAGAAGCCTCAGCGGTGCCACCGACGACCTGGCTGTATTATCCAGTATGTGAAAAAGTCGGTCGCTGCGCAGACAAACGTCATCTCATGCTTACCCTGGCCTTCGCCAACCCTTTGCCGGGTCGAGAAGCAGAATTCCGTGAATGGTATGCCACACAGCATATCCGTCACGCCCTCAATGTGCCGCAACTAGTCAGCGGTCAGTGTTTTGAAAGCACCTGCTACCAGCACACTGGCGTCTCGACAATCGACTACAAAATGATTGCCATGTACGAACAGGAGGGGACACCGGAGGAGATGATAAAGAGCTTCGCAGAACTATCAGAAGACGCTTTGGATTTTCCCAGTCTCGACTTGATTAACTTTGCTGAATGGGTGTACCGGCCTTTGAATTTAAAGAAACCTTAATACTCATATTTCAAAAATTATTATTAAAGGACCAAAAATGAAATTAACAATTGAAAAAAGACTCGAAATGTATAGAAAAATGGTAACAATTCGATACTTTGAAGAAGCGGTAAAACACGAAGAAATAATGGGCCACCTGTGTATTGGCCAGGAGGCTACCCATGTCGGCGCTTGCATGCCCCTAAAACATACCGATCTGATTACAGCCTACCATCGGTCTCACGGCCATTCAATCGCTAAGGGGGCTCCGTTAAGAGGTCTAATGGCCGAGCTAATGGGTAAGACAACCGGTTGCTGTAAAGGTCGGGGCGGTACCTTGCATTTAATTGACAAAGCCTCAGGCATCTTAGCAACCAGCGCAATCGTCGGAGGAGGCATACCCCTTGCACTCGGAGCCGGCCTGAGTATGGATAACAGGCGCACAGATCACGTAAGCGTTTGTTTTTTTGGCGACGGAGCGAGCAACCAAGGTACCTTTCATGAATCGATCAATATGGCGGCTCTATGGAAGCTCCCAGTGATTTTCTTCTGTGACAACAATAGATACTCGATGAGTACATCGTTGAAAAATGCCGCAGGCCAAACTGATGTCGCCATGCACGCAAGAGGATATAACATTCCCGGAATTATTGTAGATGGGCAGGATGTCGAGGCAGTCTATAAAGTTACTTACAATGCAGTCCAGCGAGCTAGGAAAGGTCATGGCCCAACTTTAATTGAAGCGAAAACCTATCGCTTTGAAGAGCATAGCATGGGCATGGAAGTACCAATGCCGTACAGGTCTCAGGATGAAATCCAACGTTACAAAAGCTTCTGTGATCCCATTGCTCTTTACAAGACCTTCTTATTGTCTCATTTTACTGATGAGAAAAGCCTTTCAAAAATCGAAAGAGAAGAAAAAAAAGCCATTAATGATGCTGTAAATTTTTCCAAAAAGAGCGACTACCCCCCTCTAAAATCGGTTTCAGAACATATGCATAGCGACCCTCTTGTAGAGCTTAGCTTTTCAAGAGAAATGCTTTAGAACGGTAATTCATACCTACGCCAAAATGGAGAACACTAAATGCAAAACACTCAAGCTCTAATGACCTATAAAGAGGCCATCACCCAGGCACAAAAGGAAGAAATGGAAAGAGACCAGTCCGTCATCTTAATCGGCGAAGACTTAACGCTCCATGGAAACACTGAGCTTATCGACACATTCGATAAAAAACGACTGCGCAGCACTCCAGTATCAGAGAACAGCCTAACTGGCATGGGGGTCGGCGCTGCAATGAGTGGCTTACGTCCAATTGTCGACCTAACGGTAGCAAGCTTCGTCTATCTAGCCTCTGATCCGATAATTAACCAGGCGGCTAAACAACGCTATATGACTGGTGGTCAAACACAGGTCCCCATCGTTTTCAGGATATGGATGTACTACGACGATACTGGAAACGGGGCTCAGCACACAGATCGTCCCTACGCAATGTTTATGAATTCACCCGGTCTCAAGATTATTGTTCCCTCCACCGCCTCAGATATGAAAGGCCTTTTGAAGTCAGCGATTCGCGACAACGACCCAGTGCTAATCTTCGAGGATTTGAAACTTTGGGATGACAAGGAATTAGTCTTTAATGATCCTAATTTTTTAATACCCATAGGCAAAGCAGACATTAAAAGACCCGGTTCGGACTTAACCTTGGTATCTATTGGCGCTTGCTTAAATATCGCATTATCAGCGGCTGAAAAACTCGATATCGAGGGAATTTCGGTTGAGGTCATTGACCCAAGAACCCTAGTCCCAATGGACCGTGACGCCATTCTAAGCTCTATTGCAAAGACTGGTAGATTAGTAATCGTAGAGAATGCCCACCGCACTAATGGCGCGTCTGCTGAAATAGCAGCATTTGTTTCAGATCAAGGATTCCATAACCTCAAAGCACCGATCCAAAGAATAACAACTCCAGATATCCATATTCCTGCATGTGCACAATTAGAAAAGCAGCTCTACCCCACTGAGGGAGATATTCTCAGAATAATTAGAGGCCTGATTCAAAAAACAGGCAGATTCTAGGCTTTCCAATCAACCAACCTGGGAAAAATAATGAAGAAGAAGCTTACTAAAAAAGTAGTAGCCATCACTGGCGGCAATAGCGGTATTGGACTAGCTATTGCCCACTTAGCCCAAAAGGAAGGAGCATTAGTCGCGATATTTGGACGAAGTAAGGCCACTATGCAATCTGCATTAATGTCGCTCAATGAAGGAACATTAGGAGTATTAGGCGACGTTCGGAACTTATCTGAAATACAAAATTTTATATCTCAGGTGAAGCTTAAACTTGGTCCCATTGACGCGGTCATCATAAATGCAGGAGAAGGAATTGAAAGAGATCTGGATAAGGTAGATGAAGAATTTTTTAATGCCGTAAATAATATTAACTTTAGAGGTGCTTACTTTACTGCCATAAAGGCAATCACACACATGAACGACGGAGGCTCTATCACTTTTATCTCATCGATAGCGCGAATTAAAGGCCTCCCTGGACTTACTATTTACAGCGCGACAAAGGCTGCAGTTCGTTCTCTAGCACGCAGCCTCGCAGTTGAGCTATCAGATCGTCGAATTAGAGTAAACTCCATTAGCCCGGGAGGAGTTATGACGCCGTTTATAAAGCGAGATGGAAGTTCGTCAACGAAAATAGAAGAGTCTATCAAAGCATATTCTCGAAATACACCAGCAGGCAGAATGGCTGACCCTCAGGAAATCGCATCCGTAGCGGTATTTGTCAGTACGTCACAAGCATCATATATAAATGGAGCAGACATAGCGGTCGATGGTGGTTACGGACAGATTTAACAATACAGCAACGCCGAATAACCATTGAGTTAATTTAAATCCAGTAGAGTTGTAAAAAGCCTTCGAAACAGGCCTCTTAACGGAGACTATCGAGAGAGCCTGCCTCTATTTTCTACTAGGCTTTAGGATCATTGAAGCCCCTTTTTCAGCAATCATAATAGTCGGCGCATTGGTATTTCCCGATGTAATAACCGGCATAATAGAGGCATCGGCCACCCTTAGATTCTTTACTTGGTGTACCCGCAATTGCTCGTCGACCACAGCCAATTGATCTTGCCCCATTTTGCATGTACCAGCGGGGTGAACCGTATCAATAACCGTATCTCGCAGCCACTGATAAACATCTGCGTCAGTTTCCACGCCGATACCTGGCGCAATTTCCTGGCGGACCTGAGATTTAATGGATGGCGACGAGAATATTTTTCTAACCTGTTTGATACCAACGGTCAATCTCTCCAAAGAGCGTTGAGTCCCAAGTAGTTGTGGATATAGTTTGGGTTTCGCCTTTGGGTCCGCAGACTCGAGTTCTACGTGACCTCGGCTCTCTGGTCGACATTCATTGACGATAACAAGGACAACTTCTTTGTTTGTAATATTATCTTTCTTATTCTTCGGATCAAGACCAAAGGGAATAAGGGTCAGCTGTAAGTCAGGTCTAGTTTCATCAGTCGAGGAACAGGTAAAAGCTACCGCCTGAGACATACCCGAGTTGGCCAGACCTGTTTTTCGGAAGAACCAATTTGAGCCATGCAGAGCTTGCCTAAATAACGAGACCTCAGATGACCAAGTTGGCAACGCCATTTCATACATCATGTAGGCAGCTGGATGTTCCATATGATTTTGGCCAACTCCGGGTAAATCAAACAGGCAGGGTATGGAGTGTTTTAATAAATGCTGTCGTGGGCCAACTCCGGAAAGCATTAAAAGTTGTGGTGAGCGCAGAGCGCCAGCGCTGAGAATAATTTCTGAAGAAGCATGCACTAAATACAATTTTCCACTACGTATGTACTCAACTCCTACGGCTGTATCATCTTCGAATACAATTCGCTGCACCAATGCGCCAGTGATAACTTTCAGATTCTTTCGCTTCAATGCGCCCTTTAGATAAGTCAGTGCCGTGCTCTGACGAATTCCCTTATAGGTAGAACAAGGCGTTGGAGAAACGCCCTCTTGACTCTCACCATTGATGTCTGGATTGTAGGGTATACCCGATTCAACGGCAGCTTTCATAAACAGCGACGAGACCTCAAGCATAGGGTTAGCATACTCGACCCCCAGAGGGCCTGACCGACCATGATATTGATCAGAGCCAATGGTGGTATGCTCTATTTTTTGGAAGAACGGTAATACATCGGTATATGACCACCCCTTATTCCCCAGCTCGGCCCAATGATCAAAATCACCAGAGTTGCCTCGAATAAACATCATCCCATTAATCGAACTGCCTCCACCCAACAACTTGCCGGTGCTGAGCTTACATCGATAGTTATTGATACTGGGGTCTGGCTCCATTACATCCCCCCAATTGAACAATGGGCTATCGGTCAAATAGAGAACGCCACCTGGCGCTTTGACAATTGGCAATGAAGCCTTTCCTCGCATTCCTGCTTCGAGCAGCAGCACTCGCTTGCTACTGTCTTCTGAAAGGCGGTTAGCCAGAACGCAGCCCGCGGAGCCTCCGCCGATAATAATGTAATCCCACATATTTTATGTCCTTGGCATAATGTCTTGGTTTTTATCAAATTTAATACTTCATCATTTCACAGAACAAGATCAGTAGGATTTTCTAACAGCTCCTTAAGACCAGTCAAAAACTTAGCGCCATCGCTTCCATCAAAAACGCGATGATCCATGGATAGGGTTACCTTCATAACCGTGCCAATAGACAGCTCTCCATCTTTAACAATAGGCTGAGGATTTCCGCTTGCCACAGCGAGTATTGAGCCCTGAGGCGCATTAATAATCGCGTCAAACTGATCGACACCATACATGCCTAAATTGGAAATACTGAATGTCCCTCGAGTAAGGTCTTTTATTTTTAGACCACCACTTTGAGCCAATTTCGACAGCCGTCTAATATTCTCTGAAATCTCCCAAATGGTCTTTTTATTTGCGCCAAAGATCACCGGCGTAGACAGACCACCCTTTACGGAAACCACTATTGAAATATTAACATCATGATATTGATGAATTTCTCCATTAATAAACTGGATATTGAACTGCGGCATCTTAGCGAGTGTTATTGCACAAGCTTTAATAATGAAATCATTCACCGAAAGTTTACGGCTAGGGCTTTCAGCGTTGAGCTTCTGACGTTCCTCTAATAAGTTATCAATGTATATGTCTCGGCCTATGCGGGCATGCGGAATGGCCTGCGTCGCATCCACCATCCTCCCTGCTATCACTTTCCTTAGTGGCGTCAAAGTAAGCGTATCGTAGTCGCGGGAAGTCGTTAATGTGGTCATAATTAGCCTATATAATTTTGCGGACTGCAGCGACAACTGCTTCAACGCTTGGGTATAGGGATTTTTCTAATGCAGGGCTCGCAGGAATATTGACATCTGGCGTCGCTACACGTTGGATCGGTTTAAGTAAGCTCTCGAAGCCCTCCTCAGATATAACGGCTGCTATTTCAGCTGCAACACCATTGGTGCGATGTGCATTTTCTACAATAACAAGACGACCTGTCTTACGAACAGACTCCAAAATAGCCTTCTTATCAAGAGGCACTAGAGTTCGGGGATCTAACACCTCAACAGAAATACCTTCACTAGAAAGCTGCTCTGAAGCGGCCAACGCTTTGGACAAACATGCGCCGATACTAATAATGGTCACATCAGTGCCCTGGCGTTTTACTTCGGCGACGCCAATGGGTATGACGAAGTCTTTATCGTCCGAAACTATAGCTTTTTGAGACCAGAGATTAATATCCTCAAAAAACAGTACTGGATCATCATCGCGTATAGCAGCTTTCATAAGCCCTTTGGCATCCGCTGGCGTTGATGGAACAACAATTTTTAGCCCAGGAGAATTCATAAAGGTTGGGTAAGGTCTGTCCGAATGCTGTGCAGAGTTACCAACGTTGTAATACATACAGGCACGAAATACGATCGGAACTTGCATCAAACCACCCGTCATGTATCTCTGCTTTGCAGCTTGATTGATGATCGGGTCAGAAGCCAAATAAACGAAGCTTGAAATGGTTAAATCGACAATGGGCCGCATGCCTGCCATTGCTGCCCCGACTCCCATACCTGTAAAACCGAGTTCAGAAATAGGCATATTCATTACCCTCTTCTCCTCAATTGATTTGACGATTGAGGTGCCGCCATAAATTGAAATATCTTCGCCAATTAAAAAAACCCTGTCATCTCGTTGCATCTCTTCGATTTGGGCCTGATTAATAGCGTCTAGAAAGCTAGTTTTCTTCTCTTCCTTGTGCATTCAAAAAATTCCTTTTACATGTATGGATGTTAAATTGAGGTCGGCGGATAATTTATTGGATTACTGTACTGATAGTCATAGATAGTCGATATGTCTGGAACCTTGCTAGCCTTTCCAAAGGCTACCGCTTGTGAAATTTCGGATGCAATTTTTTCGGCAATAGCATTAAGCTGTTCAACAGTGATAAATCCACTATCAAGCAATTTCTTTCGATACAGCTCAATTGGATCTCTGTTGGCCCTTTGGAATTCAACCTCCTCGTCACTGCGATAGGGGATATTGATTGTCAGCCCTCGGCAATGCTCTTCAAAGCGATAGGTCTTCGCTTCAATCAATGTCGGACCCTCACCTCTTCGCGCCCGTTCTACCGCAGTACACATCGCAATATAAACCGCCTCAACATCCTGCCCATCAATAATCACACCAGGTATATCGTAGCCCTCGGCATGCTTTGCAACGTCAGGCTGCGCACGAGACTTCTCAGTGGAAGTACTTATCGCATAGAGATTATTGTCACAGAAGAATATTACCGGGAGATTCCATAGGGCCGCCATATTCAGCGTTTCATGAAAGGTGCCTTGATTACTCGCTCCGTCCCCGAACACACAGAGACTAACTTGATCAGTGCCCCTCAAGTGTGCGCTAAGACCGGCACCCAGCGCCAGGGGCTTACCGCCACCAACGATAGCAGTAGTGCCAAGCAGCCCAACAGTAGGATCCGCCAAATGTAGCGTACCCCCTCGACCTTTGCATATCCCATCAACTTTGAGCATAAGCTCGGCCATCAGAACGTCCACCGGCACACCTTTCGCAATCGCATGACCATGTGACCTATGGTAGGCCGTCAAAAAGTCATCTTTCCTTAATGAAATGCAGGCACCAACATTGGCGGCCTCTTGACCCACACATAAGTGATCATCTACCTCATTTGCTTTTGCCGCCTCTTCGAAACGACGAATTCGTAGCATGCACTCATATAAGCTATGCCTAATTTCATTGGTTATTAACATATTATTTCGGCCTGCCTCTTATCAGTTTTCGTAGCTCTAGGTCGATTGCCTAGAGAAGGTTGGGAACCAACTTATGATCATACGCAGCAGACCTACCAGCCCATCAGGAAAGGTTTGTGTATTTAAAATGCGTTGGCCTTTACAGAATTGTGAGGTATTAATAAAAGTATTATGTTGAACAAATATCGTGAAGCCTAAGCTATGTTTAATCGAGACTACCGATAATCCTTGCAGTGGCCTAGTTTTGAGGGATTTTAGGGTTGGCCGCTCTCAGTCGCGTTTCTATGAGTTAGGCCGTCGAGCATGGCCGCATGAATGACGCTACGATGAACCGTATTGCTGCGTATTTTTGTTTCAGTCTCAGCACGATACTATGCAATGGATTAATTCATATGATCCATTGGCGCCCTGCTCGCTCCGTAGGCCATATTTTCAGACGCTGGCGAAAAGGACTCCATAGAAGACATATTCACAACAGAGCCAGCGCCTGAGCGTTTCACCAATTGAAGATGTGTCTATAACCACGCATAAATCCCATTCCAAACTACGCATAATTCCCATTCCGTCATCAGTAAAGATTTGTGTACTTAAACAACTTTCGCGTTGGCAGTATGCGGTAAATAAACGATTATATTTATGCTTCGAAAAAAACGTTAATACACAAAATACTATTTATTCTTACAGCTTAAAATAGATGTCGAAGATTTTTATTAATCTAATGTAGAGTGCTCTTTTATCTTAAAACTCGGGCAACAATAAGCTAACATTTTTTGGCGTTAACTTGTTCAAAATATAGAAATATAGAAATATAGGAAATAAAAATCAAAGGGAAAACTAATGACAACTAACATATCCATGTTTAACTTAGCCGAGAAAAGTGCCCTAGTTACCGGTGGCGGAGCTGGAATTGGGCGAGCATGTGCAACAGCTCTTGCAATGGCCGGCGCAGATGTTTTGATAGCAGATATTAACGAAGATCTCGGAGAAAAGACCGCAGCATCAATTAGACAATTAGGCGTTAAATCACTCTTTGTGAAATGTGATGTTTCTAGCGAAAAACAAATTAAAGCGATGGTGGTCGCTGCGGCAGAGGGATTTGGCAAGCTCGATATTGCCGTGAATAATGCCGGCATTGGTGTCGTCAGTGAGGAAGATGAGAAATTCCCGAAGAGTGAATGGGATAAACTTATGGCGGTTAACCTTGGTGGGTTATGGCTTTGCAATAAATATCAGGCGCAGCAGATGATTAAGCAGACACCAAGCCAAGGAAAGATTATTAACATCGCATCAATCGCCGGCCTTGTGTCCCTACCCATAAGCAACGGAGCTTATGACGCATCTAAGAGTGCCGTCATTCATCTCACTAAGCAGCTTGCTCTGCAATGGGGACGCTTCAATATCAATGTGAATAGCATTAGCCCGAGCTATATTCTGACTCCGCAGATGGCTTACACCAGTCTTGAATTTAGAAAGAGAGTTCGCGAGACGACGCCGCTCGGACATATGCAGCGACCAGAAGATTTATATGGCCCTATTTTATACCTTGCATCTCAGGCATCTGATTATATGACAGGCCAAAATATGGTCATTGATGGCGGCCACACTTTGGGCCCCTGGATAGAGCCTGCCAAGGCCCGTGAAGTTCCGCCTCGAGTAAGTATTGAGCAAGAACTCGCTGGAATGAAGAAGGATCTAGATGTTCTCGGCATTGCCTATGATGAAGATGGAGTAGTCTTATCATAATAAATGCATCAACTTTGTCAGATTAAAGGGAAATAGAAAAATCTGATTCCTCAACAATCAATGTAGTTGAACTATCAATAAAAAATTGTAGAAAAAAAACGAATCATATCTTGGCCAACACGCCGTCGTCAGGATAGCAATATGGTGGAGACAGTGTTTGAGATGGCTCACGGCAAAGGAAAAAGCACTGAGCGAGTTATGCCTCTCTCAAGTCAATAACATTAAATAGACATTACCTAACCAAAAGAGAAGTAAGCGTTATATGAAAAAGCCGGTCTTTAACAAGGTGAATCAAATCGGGATAATAGTCAAGGATGCTGAAGCTACCGCAAAGCGTTACTGGGATGATGTGGGTATTGGCCCATGGAGGTTTTATACCATTCACCCGTCGTCTACCACTGCCATGGTGTTACGGGGAAAGCCGATAGAACATTCCTGTATAGCGGCGATCGCAAATGTTGGGGATGTTGAGTTAGAGCTTATTCAGCCTCTGGATGGAGAAAGCTTGTGGGCGGAGCATCTAGCGGATCATGGAGAGGGCCTTCATCATGTGGAGTTTGGTGTGGATGATTTCAATGAAACCATGCTCCATTTAAAAAATAAGGGTTACAGTGAACTGCAAAGTGGTCGTGTTTTTGATGTAGGAAGCTATCACTACTTGGATACTGACAAGGGGTTAGCCTGTGTTACAGAATATGGAAAGCCAGACAAAGGGAAAGTTTTTCCCCAACCCGAGAAAATATTCCCCCCAATTAGTGGACTGGAATAATCTACAGACTATTCGCGCCGACTAAGATTACTGGCCATTCGGTATTGATCTGTTCGCTTTCATCATAGGCAATACCAATAGTATTCAAGTCATTTTTCATTCCAGCGAGTTTTTGCTCAATACTTACTCGAGGCGCCACTGCACGCGCTCTGGCAGGTTCGATCCAACGGCCCAAAGTATGGCCGCCATCAATGATCATATTTTGCTCGGTCATCTAATCAGCTGACCGGGAGGCAAGATACGATTACCGGTTAATCAAGCCTCACAGAATAATTCCAAAAGCTAAAATGAAGTGGTGAGCAACCAAACTGAGGTAACTACTAATTGAGACCGTATAAACCAATATATCAATAGGAAAACTTGGTCACTATGAACAACCCGGAACAGCTTGCCATTTTTGAACAGAGAATCGATCCGCAACTACGCGATCTTCTCAGAGGAACACCCAATTTACTGCATGATCTGCCAACGCTGCGTGAGATACAGGCCAGAGTTAGAGATTATTTGACAGAGTGCGGTGACAATATAAAACATTCGGCCGAGGTGGCAATATATGACTACGAGTTGCCGCCTACAAGAACTAATAAGGCGGTTGCAATCCGTTACTACAAGCCGAAAAACTATAACCACAATAAGCCTTTACCAGCTTTATTGTGGATCCATGGAGGGGGATTCATCTCAGGGGACGTGAGGTCTAATGACACTATTTGTGAACGTTTTGTTGTTGAGTGCAACTGTATTGTGGTGTCCGTAGCCTATAGGCTGGCGCCTCAACACCCCTTTCCTGCTGGATTTGATGACTGTTATGCTGTTCTCGAATGGCTTGCCAGCAGCGGTGCCTCAAAGCTCGACATTGATCCTGAGAACATTGCCGTAGGTGGTTCAAGTACAGGTGGCTGTCTGGCTGCGGGTATTGCACTAAAAGCCTGTGAAACAGATGGTCCCAAGATCACCCATCAGTTGTTGCTTATTCCAGTGCTGGATGATCGACACCAAACGCAGTCAAGTAGAGATATAACCGATCATCGGGTGGTCTGGAATCGCGAGTTGTCATTGCTCTCCTGGGATGGTTATTTAAACGATGTATTGGAGGAGACCCCAAGCTATGCCGCACCCGCGCGTACGAAAATCATACCTAACCTGCCCAGTACTTTTATATCGATAGAGGAGCAGGATTTGCTGCGCGATGAGGCAATTGAATACGCTCAGCGTTTGATGCAAGCAGGAATCAATACCGAATTACATATTTATCCAGGAACGTTCCATGGCTCATTTATAGTTGCACCGGAAGCGGACGTTAGCCAACAGCATATGTCAGATGTGGTTAACTCACTTAAGAAATCATTCAGTAGACATCCCAATGAAAACTCTGATTACGGTACGCATGATACAGACCATACACAGCCGGTTGGTTGAGTTAATGTTAAGTTAGACCTCCCATGGTTAAACCGCCATCCACAACCAATTTGATCCCGGTTATATGTCGAGCTTCGTCTGATGCCAGAAATAACACAGTATTGGCAATATCATTGACGTCTTGAAACTCACCCTGTGGAATCTCAGCCAAATACTCTGACAATAGATCTTGGAGGGACGTATTCGACGTGTTGACTCGACCTGCGGTGAGTCGACTAATCATTGCAGTTTTGATAACTCCCGGATGGATTGAGTTACAGCGGATTTTTGATCCATCAGTGGCACAATGCATAGCAACTGACTTGGTAATATGGCGAACTGCCGCTTTGCTGGCGCCGTAGGCCATATTACTAGGCGTAGGTTCTAACGAGCCGATTGAGGATATATTGATAATGGCGCCGCCGCCACTTCTTCTTATAATCGGGATCGCGGCGCGGCAACCCAAAAATACGCCCTCAACATTGATCCGGTGAATCAATTGCCAGTCACTCAAGCTCGCGGTTTCTGGTGTGGACACGGGACTCCCCTCAACTCCAGCATTATTTACCAGTATATGCAGCCCTTGATATTGACCATTAACAGTTTCTGCCACATGGTTCCAAGCATTTTCGTCACTGACATCATGATGAATAAAGCCGCATTGCAGCATCTCAGCTTCACACTCGCCATTAGCCTTATCAATATCAGTAATAACCACGTTAACTCCGTTTGCTACCAATGCCTTTGCTATACCAAGTCCTAGACCAGATGCACCTCCTGTGACCAATGCGACTTTGTCTTTCAAACTATGGAAATATAAGGGCATGTATCTAGGTCCAATTTGCTCATTCACAGACCTCTATGGGAATGTTTTGCATTGGTCGGTAGACCCACTCGGCAAAATTGATCAAATCAAGGGCTGGGAAGTCGAGTGCGTCCTCAGGCAATCGTCCCATACTCTGAATCATGGCTTCAGGCGTTCCCTCCTGTTCATAGATCGCGATCATTTGATAGTTTGGCTGTCGCGCACCAGGTCTTTGATAACCGGTTAGCTCAAGGCATTGCCCGCTGACTAGCTGAGGAACATTCAGAGCATGACGAATATGACGAGTGCAGTACCATTCGCGAAAATCTTGGTCTGTACCGGGTAGCGGATTGGCAAACGCCAGCGTAAGCATGTCTTCTCCGGTTATTGCCGAGCGGCCTACTTTTTCACTAACGGGGTAGTACAGCCAGGTACTCGAAACTCCAGCAGAGGGCTCAGCCTTGTATAGCTTCTCAATCTCTTGAATAATCGTCTCTGCCTGATCGGCGCCATCAACTGAAAGCTCAATAATACTCAAGTAATCATCTGGAATATGTTGGTAGGCTCCCTCTGTAACATCGACCTCGTGCTTCTCAAAATGATTGATACTGAGAACGCCATCCAGGCCTAAAAGCACTACCCCAAAGATATTTCTCGACCAGTCGACGAATTGGTCCTGCTGATCAGCCTTGGAGCTGCTGAATAAAAACAGTAAGTGGCTACGCTGGGTTTTTAATAACTCTAACGATCTCTGTGCGCTAATAGTGAGCGGCTTTATCCTTGGCATGTTGCTCTCCATTTATCGATTACAATTAAGCTATTTTTTGTCGTCTGTTATCAGACTTATTACTCAGATAACAGTATTTTCGGATTTTCCAAATAAGTTGACAGCGATGCCAAAAAACCAGCTCCAACAGCGCCATCCACTGCACGGTGATCTACCGAAAGAGTAACCCGCATCACTGTCCGAATTACCGCTCTATTATCGACAACAACCACTTTTTTCTTCGCTCCTGAAGCGGCTAGAATAGCTACCTGAGGCGGATTGATAATCGCATCGAATTGATCAACCCCATACATTCCCATATTGGAAATCGTAAATGAACCACCACGTATTTCAGACATTTTCAGCTTTCCATGACCTGCACGAAAAGTCATATCCGCTAACTCATCTGCAATATCCTCGACTGTTTTAGTATCAGCCATTCTCAACACTGGAATTGTCAGACCGTCATCAATAGAGACTACAATCGAGATATCCGCATGTGGAAATTGAAGTGTCTCATTATCACAGAAATGACTGTTAATTATCGGCCATTCAACTAGCGCTAAAGCACAAGCTTTGACGATAAAGTCATTAACAGAGACTTTTATATCTGTCCTTTGTGCATTTATCTCTTTACGTAGCGTTAGCACTTCATCCATTTCTATGTCAGCTAAGACACGGAAATGTGGTATCGACCGCTTTGCCTCTGTCATGCGCACTGCAATCGCTTTGCGTAGCGGTGACAACTTAACTCTCTCTGGAATTGAGCCCACGTCTAGGTGATTGGCGGTTCCTGAATTACTGTTTTCCACAAGGATTATTCCGTCTCTAACAGGGCAATCACGCTGCCAACATCCGCTGACTCTGTCTCAGCGATCACTATTTTCTTAAGCACACCAGAAATTGGAGACTCAACTTCCTCTAGCGCCTTTGCCGTTTCTATCTCGACAAGAATTTCGCCTTTAATGATTGTTGCACCTTCGGGTTTAAGCCATTTTTGTATAGTACCTTCGGCTATACCCATGCCTGTTTTTGGTATTGTTAATTCTATTGTCATAAATAATTTCTCCGGCTAGTACTTAAATCAAGTGGTATTGAACTACTGAATCTTATTTACTGCTTCAATGACATCAGCGACTGTGGGATAAACGGTTTTTTCCAGCACGGAGCTAAATGGAATATGTACATCAGGTGTTGTCACTCTTTGAATTGGCTTGCGCAAGCTTTCAAACGCTTCCTCAGCTATTACAGCGGCAATTTCTGATGCTGCGCTGTTAGTGCGATGAGCATTGTCGACAATAACTAAACGACCTGTTTTTGCCACTGACTGAATCAGCGTTTCTCTATCGAGAGGAACCAGCGTCCTTGGATCAACCACCTCTGCGGAAATACCCTGTTTTTGCAGCGTATCTGAAGCCGCCAACACCATTGGCAAGCATGCCCCTATCGAAATAATAGTTACATCACTACCCGCCCTTTTAATATCTGCACGCCCTACTGGTATTAAATAATCAGGGTCAGTTGACACCTGCTGTTTTTTTGCCCAAAGATTACAGTCTTCAAATATCATAACCGGATCGTCATCACGTACGGCCGACTTCAGCAGGCCCTTCATATCTGCTGGTGTCGACGGCACTATGATTTTTAGCCCGGGCGCAGACATAAAAAACGGATAGGGTCTATCAGAATGCTGGGCGGCGTTACCAATTTTGTAATACATTCCAGTTCGAAAAACGATCGGCACCTGGATCTGCCCACCGGTCATATAACGCAACTTGCTGGCTTGATTAATGATTTGATCAGAAGCCAAATAAGTAAAACTCGCAATGGTTAAATCGACAATCGGCCGCAACCCTGTCATCGCTGCTCCAATTCCCATACCGGTAAAGCTGTTCTCAGAAATTGGCATATTGCGTACACGATTTTCATCAAAGCTTTTAACCAGTTCGGTGCCTCCGTAAATAGAGATATCCTCACCGATCAGCACAACACTCTCATCTCTTAACATCTCTTCCTTTTGGGCTAACACAATCGCGTCCATATAGCTCAGCCTGGCAGTGGTGTACTTGTCGGCGATTGGAGGCTCTTCGATGGTATCTAGCATTACTGTCACTTCCTTTTTAGTTGAGGGGTCTATGCGGAATAATCGATGGGAGAGCTATACATGTTTTGGTAAATATCAGCTGGGTCTGGGAATGCGCTTTCCTGAGCAAATTTTACAGCTGCATCGACTTCCAATTTGACTTCTGACGTTATGGTATCAAGATCTCTTTGTGTTACTTTTTGCATCGCTAACAAGGAAGCTTGATAGATATCTATAGGGTCTCTAGTTGTCACATGATGATTTATTTCTTCCTGGCTTCGATACGGAATCAGGATGTTAAGATTGTCACAATGTTCCTCAAAGCGATAAGTCTTGGCTTCAATTAAAGTCGGCCCATCGCCCTTTCGCGCTCGAATAACAGCGTCGTTCGTTACTCGATAAACGGCAAGGGCATCCTGACCATCGACGATCACACCCGGCATACCATAACCATCGGCACGCTTGGCAATATCGGGTTGTCCATGAGATTTTTCGACTGATGTGGATATCGCATAACCGTTGTTCTCGCAAAAAAATATCACTGGTAATTTCCACACCGCGGCCAAGTTCATCGACTCTCCAAAAGTACCCTGATTGCTGGCCCCATCGCCAAAAAAACATAGGCTGACTTGATCAGTACCCCTAACTTGGGCGCTAAAACCTGCTCCGGTCGCTAAGGGGATACCGCCTCCCACGATTGCCGATTCACCAACAACACCAACAGAAAAATCCGCTAAATGCATTGAGCCCCCGCGGCCGCCGCAGATTCCGGTGGCTTTACCAAGCAGTTCCGCCATAAGCGGCTTTAGTTTTGCACCTTTACCAATAGGATGACCATGAGACCGGTGGGTTCCTGTAATAAAATCATCGTCTCGAAGGGCCATACATGCACCAACAATTGCGCCCTCCTGGCCGATACTCAAATGTCCTTCAACTTCAAGCGTTTTAACGGCCTCCTCAAAACAACGAATGCGCTGCATACGTCGGTACATTTCAAAGTGTTCAGTTTTTTCCAAACTCATCGGTCTACTTCCTGTAATGTAAAAAAACAACGCCCATTGCCTAGATTCCGGTGGAAATAAGTCCGGGTTTTCTTTGCTGAAATTCCATCTGGCAGTTTTCCACAGTATTTATGTCCATGAGATCAGGCGCTTGTGCACCATTCTTAGAGTCCCTGTGCTGTAGACATTTTCTGATCCTTGCATGGCGATTTGAATCAATTGGAAAATTCCAGATAAGAGCGACACTAGCAGTCATAATGACAATTGGAACAATACAGCAAACTATTATTAGTGGCGGGTCATTCATAGCTGAAAGACCTGAGCTAGCGTCAAAACCGAGTACTTGCAGCATGGGTAATGCAATGCCTACACCTGCGCCCATACCCAGCTTGTAAACAAAGTTTATGCCGGCCATATAAGTACCGGTCTGCTCTCCATAGCCTTTTAAATTTCCAAGGTCAGAGAGGTCACCAATAATTGCCGGCGGCATAGCCCAAGCCGCCGATGTTGAGAGCCCTAACAGGATAAAACAGCCGGCAGCGGCCAAATAGCTGTGGGATGGTATTGCCAGCAGTAGAATAAGAGACAGCGACGTCGATAGTACAGAAGCCGACAGAACCTTATGGCGGCCAAATCGATATGCCGCTCTAACACAAATTGGCATACCAATGATCGCTGAAATAAAAGCAAGAAAAATTAATGAAATAAATGAATTTTCTAACACCAAACGGTACTTTACAAAAAGAACAATGACCGCATTAAATATACTCACTCCCAATGTAAAGCTAAAATGATAGATAAGGAATCTGAGGAATGGTTTATTGGTTTTTATCGCCGTGATAAGCCCTCCTCTTCGACGGGATACGGTGTGACGTTGTGTCTCCCCAATAAACATTACTGCCATGATCATAAATGGAAGGATGCAAACAATTGCGTAACTTATGAAGCGTAGAATTTCGCTCATCGGAGCATCGTTGGAGAGAAACAAAAGCGGCAATGCTGCGCTAAATAAGATCCCTATGGTGGTTCCGGTTTCACGAAAACCAAATACTCTACTGCGGCCTTTATAGGTACTAGACAGTTCGGCTCCCCAAGCCATATAAGGCACTTGTACAATGGTCCAAAAGACAAAAAATATCGATATCCAAACGATTAAATACTCCTTTCCAGCGCCAATAGGAGCATTAAATAAATAGTAGATACTAATCATTAAGGGCAATGCGCCACATAGCATCCAAATTTTGCGTTTGCCAAAGCGAGAGCGGGTAGCATCGCTCAAACGCCCGATAGCAATATCTGTTATACCGTCCCATAGGTTGGCAATCATAAATGCCAAGCCAGTCCAATAGAGGCTTATTCCGACTTCAGCCACATAAAAAGCCGGCAGGTAATTAATCACCGGCGTCGTTAACATAGCAAGCGGAATGGCCGGACCGGCAAACGCCAACAACCGTCTCAGAGTCAATGTTTGGTCAGACTGCTGTGTAGTTGATTTCATATGGCTTTCACTCATAATTAAGCCACCTCACCTGCGCCCTGGTATAGGATGTCAGTCCAGCCATACCAAACTCAGTTCCGACACCGGACAGGCCATAGGGCTCTGTTGAGACGGCATCTGATCCCTCCCCTGCTGGTGTTGATGAATTCACTGTGACCATTCCAGCATGAACTTCGGCTGAGAGACGCATACCTGTATTGAGATTGGTTGTCCAGCCATAGGCTGCCAAGCCATAATCCGTGGCATTGGCAATCTCGATGGCCTCATCTAGCGTGTGAAACCGTGTGATCGTCAAAACAGGGCCAAATATCTCTTCCTGAAACAGCGGGTCGTCAACGGCCACATTGCCAAACAGTGTCGGCTTAACAAAGTAGCCGTTATTGAAATCCAGGCGCTGTCCACCATGCAATAAATTAGCGCTCTTCGCTCCAGCACTGATATAACCGAGTACCTTTTCCAACTGTTGGCGGTTGGCTAAGGGACCATAGCTAGTAGCCGGGTCCATTGGATCTCCTGGGCGAACATTTTCGAATCGTTGAATAATTTTTTCGATTAATTCAAGTTCGATTTTTTTCTCAACAATAACCCGAGAACCTGTGACACATAGCTGCCCTTGATTAAGCAAAATTAATTCAACGATGCTATCAGCAACCATGTCGAGATCATGGCAATCAGCGAATACAATCTGTGGTGACTTGCCGCCACATTCAACATGGGCAACTTTCATATTGGACTGACCTGCATACTGCAAAATCAGTTTGCCTACTGCAGTAGAACCGGTAAAGGCAATCATATTGACGTCGTTATGCAAGGCTAATGCCCGCGCAACAATATCCCCTCGCCCCTGCACGACATTCAGAACACCGGGTGGAATACCCACCTCTGTGGCCAGCTCTGCGAGCCGAGTAGCTGATTGTGGCGATTGCTCTGAGGGTTTCAAAACGACGCAATTGCCGGTTGCCAGGGCTGGCGCCACTTTGGTCATGGCACTGAGGGTCGGGAAATTCCATGGTACTACGGCAGCAATAACCCCTCGCGGCACCAACTGCTGAGCAATACAGCAGCCTCTATCGCTGTTGTAAGCGTCACTGGTCATATTTTCCGTGGCATCAATACAGTAGCGCAGTAACTTTGCCGCACCTTTAGCATTGCCGAATGCAAGACCAATTGGCTTCCCCATATCTGCGGCATCCAACTTATCTAGCTCAAGCGCATGCTCTTCAATAAGGCTGGCAAAATTATGCAAGAGGGTACGTCGCGTAGCTCTGGGCAAATTTGTCCACAAGCCGTTGACATAGGCTGCCTTAGCCGAGGCAACGGCGCGTATCACATCTAGCTCACTGCCTGCAGGCATAGAAATCGATTCAAGTCCAGTAGCTGGATTGACTAAACCAAGATGCTCATCGCTTGATGATGAGACCGACATTCCATTGATATAAGAACTCACTGCAATTTTTTTTAAGATGTCCTTAGCCACAGTAGTTTGTGTTTTAAACCTGCTTTTTTTAATTACTACATCCATGTTTTTTCTAACTCATAGCTTACTGATGCAAAAATTTGGAAAGAAGTGATGTCGTCTGGGAGGAATGAAAAAACGACGTCACTTTTTCCATCACTACATCTTTGTGGGATGACAAAGATGTGGGGGTAAGCAACCCTTAGAAATCCACTCTGAAAGTCAGCCCCATAGTTCGGGGCTTAAGACGGAAAGCTCGAAATGTGTTTACATTAAAAAGATCCATGTCATATTTGCTGGTAGCTGAATCGTCATTGGTGAGATTGTCGATATAAAGAGCAACCTCATAATTTTTATACAGCAGTCCACCGCGAAGATTAAACATATTGTAGGTATCACTGTATAAATAGTCTTCGTTGACAATATTAGATACCATCTGACCTACGTGCTGATGACTAAGGCGAACATAACCAGCGAGATCATTAGGCATCTCATTTTCAACGTACTGAACATAGTTCGCCATTGAGAATTCAGGTGTTCCTGGCAGTGTAGAACCTGGCATGAGGCCGGTACCCTCCGCAGCTTTTTCAAGCGTCGCGTCTATATAACTGAAAGCCGTTCCTAGTTCCCAGTTTCCATTGGGCAGGTAGGTTATTTCCACTTCGAGACCTTGGGAAATCGCATCACCAGCGTTATCATTAAAATTGAGTATGCGCCCATCACCAGCTTCAATCGTCCTTTGCAGCTGAATATCCGTCCAATCAATATAATAAGCCGCCACATTCATTTTCAAATGACCATCAAGCAGTAAAGACTTTAAACCAACCTCATAGTTCCACAAAGAGTCAGGCTCGAAGGCACGGGGTACACCCTCTTCGGGTGCGACTGTAGTATTAACTTGGCCAACTCGAAATCCTTTAGTTGCAGATGTATAAAGATGGATATTGTCACTTAAATAATATGATACTGAAAACTTGGGTGTGAAAGAGCTAGACGCTTCCTCGGTTAAGGGAAGTGTCGGATTCGCTAAAATTCCGGTATCCAATGGAATTTCAAATTCAAAAGTATTATCAAACCATCGGCCGCCGCCAGTTATAAACAGATTTTCTGACAACTGATAGGTCAACTCACCAAAGACAGCCATTTCCGTAATGTGCGGAAGAAATCTAGTCTGCTGTACGATGTCCCCCAAATTATCCGCAGTCCAATCCTGAAAAGTATTAATCTTTTGATCAAGATAAAATGCGCCAACGGTCCACTGTATTGATCCATCACCCTGAGATACTAACCTAACTTCCTGAGCTATGGTTTCAACCTCCTCTGTTAAACTGTAGTCATTTTCATCTGCCTCTAAACCAGTATCAAAAAATAGGTCAATAATTGAAGCAAGGTCGAGATTAATAAATGAGTCACGTTTTGAATAAGTAGTCGAGGAAGTCAGCAGTGCGCTATCCAAATCATAATCAGCCGACAGGTTATAGAGACTAATACTAACATCTGAATATTCAGGAATTACTCCATCATATTCATAGCGGCCGCCATCAGCCTTATCACGGAATGTGGCCGAACTATCGTCAACGATGTCGGCCTGATGCGTCACTGTAACCCGCATAGAAAAATCATCATTAGGTTTATAGCCGAGCATTAAGCGGCCGCCTTCCATTTCACCACCATTTACATTTTTTTGACTGCGTCGGACATTATCAATATAGCCACCATCATTGCGATTAAACGCCACAACACGAAGGCCCAGTTCATCATCAACCAATGGAATGTTGAGCATCATATTAATGCTATTACTGTCATCACCACCTTGAGTAAATGACTGCCCCATATCAATGCTGGACTGAAACTCCGAAGTATTGGGCTTGTTGTTGATTACCCGCAGTGCACCACCCAGCGCTCCTGAACCAAACAATGTGCCCTGTGGACCCCTCAAAACCTCGACACGCTCAACGTCAAAAGTATTTGGATCAGTGTTAGTCCACGCGCCCCAACGCTGGAGGGATGGCAGATCATCGATATAAATTGCACTAGTGCTCTGAGCGTCACTCAAAATCGTGGTGCTGATTGTTGAGATACCTCTCACTATGACCGGACTCCGACCTTTTCCCTGAGCGTTGTAATTAACCCCAGGTATCTGGGCCAAATAATCCTCCGCGCCCACCGCGCCAATTTGATCTAGATCTTTTCCCGTAAGAGCCGACAAACCCATCGCAACATCCTGAAGATTTTGTTCCCGCTTGTTGGCGGTAACTGTCACTTCTTCAATTACGGAGTTGCGATAACTTTTTTTTCCAGAACTATCCATTACCAAATCATTCGAATAGTTGGATGATTTACTACTAGTGTCTTTTTCCTCCTCCGGGACAATTAGAAATACTTTTCCCTCATTATTCTGCGCAACTAAGTCAGTCCCTGAAAGTATTATTTTCAAAGCTTGTTGACGAGTATAATCGCCTGAAAGACCATCGGTATTTTTCCCTTTAACCAAGGACGGAGAAAACAATATCTCGCTGCCGGACTCTATTGCAAATACCTTTAATGCTTCACCCATAGTGCTAGGAGAGATATTAAAATGTTGCATATCATTGCTATCAGACGCCATGGAACTTCCACAATATGCCAAGCCAAGACTTGCTGCGATTATTTTTGGCAAATAATTAGACTTTAAAATATACTTTTTCATCGATTACTATCTCCTTTAGTATTGATATCTATATTTTTTATAATTCTGTTTCTAATCATAAATACGTGGCTCATTGAATAGATAATCACTCTACAAAGGAGTATTTAAGGTTAATATTTTTGGGTAACAACATTTACATTTATTTGGCATATTTCTGACTATGTTAAATGCAGAAAACATAAAAATAGAATTACGTTTTTTTAGGGTAAACGTATTTATCCTATTGTGTTATAGACATGATTGTATACAAAGGTAAAATCTTGAATTGCCAATTTTTTATATCATTATCCAAGAAAAAGATAAATCGAGATGACGGCGATTAAGTACGAATAGAGAGATGGGACCCTAAATAACTGAGTCATTAAAATATGCGGTTGCAATTTACGGATCGGGCTTGAGGTATTCGCTACATACTCACTAACAGGTAGGGTGGATTACATGCTCGCCAGCAGCCTGAAGAACTGCGGCAGGAAGTGTATCCACACCATAAATAAGTTTAACGATTGATATATATTTGTTTGCCATATCAACGGAAATATTTAGTACGCAAGCAGCTTCTTCGAGACTAATATCTTCTTCCGTTAATAAGCGAAGAAGGCTAATCGATTTATGACATAGTGTATTATCTGTTTTGTAGCTAGTTTTATTTTTTATTCGATCATGGTGCGCCGAATAACACCCAAACCCCCTATCGACTTGTTCACTCAGAACGATGAAACAAAGGCTTTCGCCACCCATCGTATGCCTAGCAACAATCAAAACCAATAAGGCTATCGCCTTGGCTGCTAGCGTATCGAAGCGAGCGATACAACCAATTGAATGTTTGTCACAGTCAATAGTTGTATTAGCAGCTGTTATTTTTGTGTAGACAATATCGTTTCGAAACCCTACCGTCTCTGCCACTATTACCCTAGCTTTGATCACACTGTTCTCCATACAACATTTGACTATGCAGCGGTATTGTTAGGATAGGAGAAAAGGTCTGACATGTTCGCTCATATGCAAAGCATACCCGCCAAGCTTGACGTAAGTCAACGGGGCATCATCAATCGCAGTCAGGGATGGATTATGTGTTTTCTCTTATATTGTTGAGCAACTTTTTGGTTCTGTCATTAGGCTCGAGAACGAGATTGCCGCGTTGGTCAGGAGTGACCTTGAGGGAAAAGTACGCTTGCAGCGCAGCCAGAGCGCTACCTTTGGAGTCAATATTAAACACGCCTGTTATTCTCATTGATCTCAGTGATCGATCGCCGATAACGACTTTTCTCTTAGAGTATCGGTTAAGCTCTGAAATAACCTCAGGTAATGTGTGATTATCAAACACCAGGCGGCCTTCCTGCCAGGCAGTCGCCTGTGGAATATCGACAATATCGGCTTTTGAAATGCCCTTGCTAGAATAGGCTAATTGCTGCCCTAGATTATCTGGTTGAGCGGGCGCATGACTGATTGTGGTCATCTGATTTTGTTGAGTAACCTCCACCCTACCCTCTATCAAGGTGACCAGTACATCGCGTGCCGTCTTTCTGACAATAAAGGCTGTTCCCAGAGCAGTGATCTTGCCCACCCCTGCGTTCACGGTAAATGGACGCTGGGCATCATGGGCGACATTAAATCTTGCCTGACCTTTTTCAAGGCTGATATGGCGCGAGTCGTCGGTAAAGTCGGCAACCAATGTTGTGTGCGTATCAAGAAAGATCGTAGAGCCGTCGCTCAACACGATTTTTTGCCGCTCACCCACAAGGGTTTCATAGATATCGCCGGTTACAGGGGCACGGCCGATATCATCACCAAACGGTATTGCCGATACAATCGCGAGCACCAACGACGCCGCGACGGCGCACTGCGCCCATCGGGAAAGCAATAATTCGTAAACAGTATTGAGTTTGGTTTTACCTTTCACAGAAAGATTATGTCGAATTTGTTTTCGAGCAATGGCAATTTCACGACTATTGGCGTATTTGCCAGTAATCTCCCACAGCGTTTCGAGTTCTTCATAAGCACGACCGTGGCTGGTGTCTGCTTGCAGCCACGACTGATGAACGGCCCTTTCAGCTTCATTGATGTCATTCGAATTGAGCCTGATGAACCACTCCTGAGCCTGTTGCTCAACAGAGTTTTTACCAATACCCTCTGGCATGCTTTTGCGCTGTTTCATTGGGGCTCCTTGACCATTTCCTTCATCCGCTTGAGGGCAATCATCATATATTTTTCCACCGCACTAATACTGATTCCACGGTGAATGGCGATCTGGCTATAGGTCATTCTCTCGTAACGACTAAGTATAAAAACTTCGCGAACCCGCGGACTAAGACTTTCCAGTAACAGTAAAAATTGATCATAGAGTTCCTGCCCTCGCAATATATCCTGAGGTGTTATTTGCTCTTCTGGTGCATAGCTTTCATCATATTCAACGTGCATCTCATGATGCCTCACTTTTTCGCGTCTCAATCTATCGCGTAAGACACTCCATGCAATGGTGAACATATAAGCATCGTTGTAATCACTGAAGGCAATATCACGACGCTTCAAGATTTTACAAAATACCTCTTGGGTAAGTTCTTCCGCATCCCAGACGTTACGTGACCGCCGCAAGAAAAAACTTACAAGACTCCTCTGATACTGATCAACGAGTGCTTTCATCAGCCGTTATAATCCTCCCAGATTGTTTTTAATATTGTCCTTAACAGAGTCTGTATCGACCCTTATTTATAACGCTATTAAGCCTTTCTTAATGGCCAGATAGACGGCATTGGCCTGGGATCCTGTTCCCAGCGCCTGTTTGGCTATGGCCATATGCTTGTTTGCGGTGTCCAGACTGATACAGAGACTATCTGCAGCCTCCGCCAAGGAAAGGTCATGCGTTGCCATCTCAGTCAGCAACCGCAATGGTTTCGGCTTGATTAGGTTTTCAGCTCTGATATGACTGAATCTGCTTTCACTAAGATAGCTAATGGCATCCGCAAGAACTTTCAAAATAGGCCCATAACGACCCGCCTTGAGACGAAATTCGGCATCGGTCATGCCGATCGACATAATGCTCAATACCCCTCGCTCTTCGACTGAATTTCTTTTGCTTCTAACAGGAATAATATAGGCGTTGCCAACCCCATAATCGCTGTAGAGCGACAGAATCTCCTCATTTTTCTTGAACGTGTAGGTCTTCATCGGAGAGCTTTTGATAATATCGGTGATCATCGAGAGTAATATCGGTTCGCCAATCCCGCAGTGGATGTAATCCATAACGAAGTCGAAACGGCAGTATCCTGCATCTTCGTATGCTTTAAACAGTTCGGCTGGCAGTGAGGTGTGGGGGGTTTCAATGGAACCGCGGGCGGTTTTACGGATAAGGGCGTAATCGGTAAATCCAAGCCCGGCAAGTATTTTTATAATTTCGCTGTGGAATTCATCCGCAGTTTGAACCTCGCTAAGATTGCGAATGTAATCAATTTGGCTAATTAAGACCGAGAGCGCCTGATCATCCTCATTCTCAGAGATAACCAGCTCTCCGGCCTCAATAAAATTGACTGGTTTTTGATAACCTATCTTCAACTCAGACTGACACTGTGATATCACGCTTCAATATCCTTATAAGCCGACTGCCAATGAAATGAACGCTACTATCGAAACATACTAGGTAAGAAGATAGATGCCAACAAGTAGACGATTTGATGGAAAAAACGGCAGAATACTGCCTTATTTTTGATGGTAATTAATAAAATTTGAGTATCTTTCCTCATTTGTCATATGAAGCGGGTAACAGAATAACTGGATCGGATACTTAAACACGATGATCACAATGCTCTCAGGGGCCAACAGAACGCATTTTAGTGGGGTAATGGAAGGGTAAGCTAGGCAGGAGATGACAATAAAAAAACGGCAACGTTTATCTTCATGTTGCCGTTTTTTAAGCGTCAGTAGAGCGCGATAAGACTGTTAAAACTGGTAGCTGATATCAAGTCCTAGAGTGCGAGGAGCACCAAAGGCCTGGCCTATGGACACAGCTGGGTCACCAACGGGGAAAGCATAAACTATGTATTCTTCGTCGAAAATATTTTTGCCCCAGACTGAGGCTTTCAAGTGGCCATCACCAACGTCAATACCACTTAACTCGACCCGAGCATTCACCAAACTGTAAGCATCCGTGCGTTGCTCGCCAAATGGCACATAGGCAAAATGATCTGTCGAGGTCATGTCCACATGTATGGCAACTACGCCATAATCTCTGGGTGCAAACTGATAATCGACCGTAATGGCACCCGCATGCTGAGGAGCTTGGGCAACGAAAAATTCTTTCAATACTCCGCCATTTAAGGGGTTCGGTTGCATCGGCATATCACCATCAAGATAGGTATAACTTAAGCCCACTAAAAGCCCCATTATTGGTGATAGCGTGACATCGATTTCTGCACCGCTAATTTCGACAGTTTTGGCTGCATTAATTGTTTCTACCAGCGTTACGATAACTGGGTCTGAAAAATCCAACTGCATATCTTCGTAATCAGTGGTAAACACAGCGATATTAAATCGTGCCCGATGATCCCAGAATTCGGATTTAAGGCCTATCTCCCAGGTCTTCGCCACTTCTTCGGCAAAGGGACTAAAGCTTGCTGAGCGCGTATTAACGCCACCCGCTTTATAGGCTGTACCCCACTTTACGTAAGTCGACAGGTCATCCAACCAATGGTAGTAAAGCGCAATTGAGGCATCGAGATGTTCTGAATCCTGCCTCGACTCGCTCAATGTCGTTTCAAGGCGACTGGCAATCTTTTTATCTTCCGTGTAACGCCCCCCCACGGTTAACTCCATTCGGCTTTCAAACACAGTGGGCACCCATGAAACCTGTCCATAAACAGCTCTGGAACGGGCTTCTGCGTTGACTATTCTTGGGACTAGGAAACTCGCACTGCCAAGTGCATCAAAGGTTGTGGGAGGGTCAATTGGACTTAACGGCGGACCAAAGATACCAAAAATATCGAGGGAAAAACTGTCTTGCAAAACTTTATTAACATCCTCTTTCAAGTAATACAGACCTGTAACCCAATCAATCTGTTGAGAACTCCCAATAAATTGTAATTCTTGAGAATATTGATCTTGCTCCATTAAAGAGAGGTCTAAAAGACCGTTGTAATAGAGAACTCCAGCATAGTTACTTTGACTGTCTTCTTTGAGGTTGCGCACCGCGCTGATCGATTTAATTGTAAGCTGATCAGAAGCCTCCCAGGTCAATACTGCTGTGTGCCCTTCCTGTTCGACGACCGTTGGATCTAAGGGGCTAACCGGCAATCGAGTTTCTGTAAGCCGCTCTCGCTCCTCACCAAAAACCCCAATATTGTCTTTATAGAATTGGATATATTCCTGCACCATCTCCACATTAGAGTGGTCATAACTGTAATCGACCGTGAGCTCCTTGCGGGGCTGCCAATTGACACTAAGCTTGCCGCCATCTTTGTTATAGGCGTTGTAATCAGCCTCGTCGGGGGCGGTATTGTTCACCCACCCGTCTCGCTCTGAGTGCAGATAGTCAAATTTCACTCTGACGCCTGAGATTTCCGGTAAATTAAGCCGAGTGACACTTCTCAGCTCATTAAAACGTCCCATACTGATAATTTGTTTGAGGCCCAATTTACCGGAAGGTTTTTTTGACACCAGACTTACCGCGCCACCTATGGAATTACGGCCAAAAAGTGTTCCCTGAGGTCCGCGCAAAACTTCAATACGTTCCAAGTCGGTTAATTCCAAACCAAAACTATGGGAACGGGCAAGATAGACGCCATCAAGATAGATGCCGACGGAGCCATCTCTTGTCACTTCACTTGCATCAGAGGGTGCATTGCCACGAATAGAGACAATAAGGTTAGATGGTGTGCTACCTAGAGGCATTATACGAAGCGCTGGAATAATTCCGCCCGCCAATCCTCTCATGTCAGTTATACCCTGCAAGTCTAACTGAGTTGAGTTCAAAACCGATATCGCAATCGGAGCATCTTGCATAGGCTCTGGACGCTTTTGTGCAGTAATAATAATTTCATCTAAACCATACTGACTGCTCATTTCCGACTCAAACTGTGACAGCGCGAATGCACTACTTATAATGCCAAAAGACAACATTGCGAACGATAAAACCTTACTCCTTTTCATAACTGCTCCTTATGTATGAGGACTACTATTTGTAAAATCGAACAGGCAATTCAGACACTCCTCGGACAAAAAAGGATTTCTCCCATGCCAACTGATCATCTGGAGGACATTCAAATTTCAGGAAAGCCTGAACTAAGGCTTCAAAAGCAATGGTGAGTTCAAGCCTCGCTAGCGCGGCACCGATACAGCTATGAATGCCATAGCCAAAAGTAACATGCCTTTTTAGACCGGACCTATTTAAGTCAAATTTGTCGGGATCTTGGAACCATTGCGGATCGCGATTGGCAGAGGCTAGTAATACCATCACCATTTCACCTTGTGGAATAGTGACACCTGCTATTTCAACAGCACGGGTCGTATTTCTCATTGTGCATGATCCCGAAGGGCTGAAACGCAGCAGCTCTTCGACAAAGGCGGGCACTAGACTGAGATCAGCAGCCAACTGGGCGATTAATTGCGGCTGGCGGCAGAGTAAAATCACCCCATTGTTTAACATCTGCACACTCGTTGAGAAGCCTGCCGACATAATCAAGCTCATTAATCCAAAAAGCTGCCGATCGGATAATTTCTTGTTATCTACCTCGGCATTGACAAGCTGTGTCACCAAATCACTCTTTGGGTTTTGCCGCCGTTTCTCAAAAACATTTAGATAATACTGATGCTGTCTAATCGTCACCCCTTCATAGGCTTCAACAAACTGCGTCGATGGACGCTTAAAGGTTACTTGCTCTTCAAGCTCAACCCACTCCTTTATCTCCGCTAAGCTCTGATCTTCATTCAAGCCAACAATATCACGCATAATTTCCGCTATGTAGGGATAGGCAAAGTGCTGCACAAAATCAATGGGGGAGTCGAGCGCCAAATTAGGCGTCAACGAGTTAGCAATAGACCTCATAAAAGGGGCCATAGATTGCATAGCCTGAGATGTGAAGGCGCCATTGATGATCTTACGATATTGCCTGTGATCTGGCGGGTCCTGCGCAATAACTAGACGTGGCACTCTGCACTCCGGCTTCAGCCATTTGGAGTCATAGGCTAAATTAATACCAGTAGACGAAAAAAGCTCAGGATGTGCCAGAACATATTCTACATCGGATGCTCGACTGACCGCCCACATATCATCTGGCTTGACCTGGCAAACAGGATGGGTTTCACGCATGTATTTATACGTTGGATATGGGTTGGCTCGAAAAAGGCGGTCATTAAAATCAAACTCTGGCCCACTCTTCAGAGCCCCCCTAGAGACAGTCATACCGCACCTCCCTGACGAATATCTATGATTACGTTGTGTACTGAATCAGTCCGTTTACTACCGCTTTTTTAATTGCGGCATAGTTTGTTCGCGCGCCAAAAGCCTTCCGTGCTGTCTCCAAGTGCTTATTGGCGGTCACAACACTTATGTTCAAGTGATCCGCGACCTGGATAATATTAAAATCATTGTTCGCTAGCGTATCCAATACTCGCAGCGGTCTTGGATTAATCGACAAGACTTCATCATTACTACTCACGCCACCAATCAACGTATTAGGGAATTTACGTGATGCGACAGCGTCAATGGCCTCGCACAAAAGCTGCAAGGTCGACTCACAACCTCTGACAATCCGTTTCAGTTCAATAGGGCTGCAGCCTTGAATAGTGACTGATAAAACAACGTTTCCTTTACCATTATTTGCTTTGGCAAGGGTGTTGTAGAACTCGTGATAACCATAGGATTTATTTAACTCATAAATAGCTTTCATCATTTGAGTCATATTAATATCAAAGGGGGCATTTCTCGCATAGTCATGCAGTATTGACTGATAAATTGGCGCCGTATTGGAGTTAGCGTAAGGTATTATCAGGTCATGTTCGAAGAAGCATTCATTAAAATAAGCGGCGAGAAAATCGCTTGAGACCGTGACCAGCTTTTCCGAACCTGGCGCTACATTGTCAGTTCTAAAATAAGAAAATTCCTGAAACCCTAACTCCTTAATAGAGTCTTCTATCTTGCGCTTAAATTCGGACAGATCATTGGCAGCAGACAAATCTGCATAATAGCCAAACTCTAGTTCAGAGTAAGAGTCTGAAAAATCTTGAGCCCTGCGAGGCTTATTCGACGCTATTCGAGACGCATCAATTAAATCAACAATCCTATTTCTAGAACCGTCGCCCCATTCAGATAGTAGTTGGTTGTTTTCTGACATTCCCTGCCACCGACTTTGATCGTTGCTATATCAAAAAAATACGCAGCAAACATTACCTACCTCAGCACAGAAGGAAAAAGGATATATCGGCAATATATTGGGTGAAGGGACTACAAAACAGGTCGCGATCAATAAAAGCCTATCTCGGCGATCTGGATATCGGCGCTGTGGTCGCGACCGTAGGCAACAATGCCAATACTGCGAATCGAGCTGGGCTTAACTGCTTTGCTCAGCCAGTTGCCCGATCGTACAAAAGCAGTCAGGGGGACTCGAACGATCTGCCACTCCTCTGTGGTGGCAAAGCTCGCTTGATAGTACTGCCATGGCAGCAGGGTTCCAGCGGTACGCAGATGCAGATAGTACTGCTGGCCGTTACCGCGCACTTTGATATAGGCGCCGGTTGCAGAATCGATGCTATTCTTGGCAATATCCGCGCGCAGCTGGATAAAACCACCATTATTTTCTGTGCTGACCTGTCCGGTCATATGGGCAAAATATTCACCCTCTTGGCTTTTAAAAGTGACCCTTCCTTGAGAGACGCCTCCCATTACTTGGTCGCTGAAATAGCTCCAACGCATTTCCGGCTGCGATTCAAAATTATCTTTCACAAGCTCTTCCACGGCCACGCTGGCGGGTATCAAGCAGACAGCGAGCCAGCTGCAGAGTATTCGTTTGCCTAAAATCTTCATCTGCTGCGACCTTTGTTAGCACTTTTGGTAGTTTTACCGTTTGTACTGCGTTGGACAATAGCCACGACTAACGTCTGGAGAACGCAGTTCTAGGTGCTTAGTTTTACGCCCATTGACGCGTTTGCGCCACAATCGGAAAGAGCGCGGCTTTAAATTGCGTCGCATTAGTGAGATCACCGCGGACTCATTGAGCCCGAAGCCGCGCTCAATCGCTTCAAATGGCGTTCGATCCTCCCACGCCATCTCAACAATACGCGATAGCTCACTGGCGTTTATAGCCGCATCGACTGGTGCCTGTGATTGACTCTGCGTGCTGACTTTATTGTCCATAATGCGTTCTCTGGTGCGCCCCAAAGGTATACGGTCGCGACTGTTTAACCGATCAGTCGATCCGCTATTACATTTGCTCTGGCTTTGCGGTAGAGTCCTAGGTTAAAGCCATTTAACCCATTTTTTAAACCACTCTTTAAGTGCTGATAATGACTGAACAACAAGGTATCAATATCGACTCACGCAAGCTATTTAATCTCGGCGCCAACCTGCTGATCGCCGGGTTTATCAATCAAAGCCCTGACAATGCTAAAAAGCTTTTTAAAGAACTAAAACAGGGCGCATCG
>Ga0209223_10000581_pt1 | contig 42356 bp, 43 predicted proteins | sample COG_06_FD_184750 | JGI IMG/M metagenome (GOLD analysis project Ga0209223, IMG submission 184750) | Pelagic Microbial community sample from North Sea - COGITO 998_met_06 (SPAdes) (version 2) | ecosystem: Environmental > Aquatic > Marine > Neritic zone/Coastal water | place: Helgoland, sampling...
GACTTGTAACTATACTACAAATAGGAAATTCAATTTAGAACTGCATAAAAGGAGCAAAAATGCATGTAAAAAAAGATTGAATATACATGATAAAAATCAACTTGTAGTCTCAAGCGTAGTCTCATGTAGTCCTAAGCGTAGTCATACAGTAGTCCCAAATGTAGTCCCAAATGATCCCAAGTCATTCCCTATTGTAGCACCCAGTATTAATTTTAACAGTTTACAATGCCAAACTTGTAAAAAAGAATTCTCTTGCCGACAAAATAAACATAGACATTCAAAGAAAGGGAATTGTAAACCAGTATTAACAGAAGACCAACAAATGATAAAAGAGTTACAGCAACGCTTAGATGAAAAAGAAAAACAATTAGAAGATGAACGATCAAAACCAACCATAAATAACATTACTAATAACATTACTAATAATACTAATAATTACTTTGATCATAGTATAAACTACAACAATTATGATAATCTAAGTTTAGAACATATAACGAAAGAAGATATCAAACGACTTTATAACAATTGTAGAATGCAATACCCCGAACTATCCGAAGATTTGACTCGTATGATACTCGGTCCAAAAGAAAACCAATGCATATACTTACCAGAAGGTCAAAAGTCCAATACATGTGCTGTTATGAAAGATGGTATCGAAATGAGGAAGCCACTCATACGGGTTTTGATGGACTTGGGAGTACAAACAGCCATGTTAATAAGAGACTCTAACGTGATTGAGATGAATAAAAAAGATGTAGTAAATAATCAGTTTTGGGCTGATAACCGTAATGCCTCTGGACTTAATATATCAGATATCGACTATATGACTGATGGAGATAAAGAGATAGTTCAAAGGAACAAGAACATAGTCTTAGACATGTGTGATGGTAAAATATAAGATAACAACTATAAAAAACAATCCATGAAATTATGGTTGATTTTTTTTTATGATTTTGAAAAGTCTTTTTATACATCTTTAAACATTAGTAGTTTCAAGCTTATGTTCATGAATCTTGTTCATTCGGTCAATCAATCTGTTCTTAGCATTTTCAAGATTATGTTCTGGACCCCAAATTTCAATCACATTTCGGGTGTTATCATACCAAAGATAGTCGATATGAGAGGCTTTAGTGATTGCGTTGAATACATTACCATTTTTTCCAATTAATTTATTAATGTCGTTTTTTTCGATATAACATGGGACTTGAGAATAATGAGCATCCGGAGGGTTGTACATACCCGGAGTGAAGTAATCATAGAAGTCCATTGTTGTGAAGTAATTTGTTTATCTTAGAGTGTTGTTTTATAATTTAATTTCTTAAAGTAAAAAATAGATCAATTTTTTATTTTTTCTTGATATTTTACAAAGAAATATTTACTTTTTTGAATAAAACAATATATATGCCGATTGATCATTAAATACTTTAGTTTTTTTTATTGATTCATCATCGATCAAATACCACTCATCATCGTATTTACAGAATGCATTATAATGTCCCCCATCTGTTCCCCCCATATGATTAGCAATTGCTTTTAATTTATAATTCACTTCATTATTAATTGAGAATCCATCGATATTAATATTATCAGATATAGATACATGAGCATTATTTTTCGCGAACCTATATTCAGTATTACCACCTCTAGTATAAGTCACCGTTTTGAATCTTTTAAGTGAAATGATGAACATATGTGGTGATCTAATAATTTTGCACGATTTCAGACTTTTCTTTTTCTGATTGCATTTATCGCATTTCCATTTATCACCATCAACGTCATCGCCGTTGATATAATGTTTATCAAAGTATTTCGCTAGACAATCATCTATTGATATGCTTACATTATTTTCATTGGTTGGAATCTCTACATCAAGCACTCTGAAAGTTTCAAAATTGTGATGAATTTTTCCACAATGACCACAAATGATTTGATTGACAACTTGACCAGTACATAATTCATTAAACCAAGTGTTTTCATTTTTAACGAATTTAAACCATTCGTTGTTGGCTTTTGCGATGAACTTTGATATTCTAGGGTGTGTCGTTGGTTTATACGGACGTATATCTAGTTTATCAAAGGAATAAATCTCCACGTTCAATTGGTTGAAGAAAATGTTAATAAATTCATTGATATCATTGTGTTGTAGAAACTTGAACCAGTCAACTTTTTTAATAAGATTCTTTAATAGTAATTTAATGCCGTAGTTCTTGTTAGAATCTTTAAGAATATGTTGTAGAGATCCAGATATGTTTTCTTTACAATGTTGAATGTCATTAATTGATTTTCTAAATTCTGGGTAAGTGAATAAGCATTGTAATGTGGAGTTCATATAACATGTGTTATGAATATTAATTAAACCGAAAATCTTTGATTTATCCATTGTTTCCATCCGTCGTATATTATATTCTTAAATAAATATCATTTTTTATTAAATGATACACACGGAAAAACTTATAGTGAAAACAAATGGTAATTTATTTGATGAATTTCAACAAGTCATCTCAGGATTGATATTACAAGAGCATAAACCAGAAGTTCATGTATCATTTATTTCATCCAATATTTTTGAAGAAGAGATTCAAGAGTATTTTAATCTGGATATTAACTTTATAAATGTTCAAGATATTCTACAAAGTAAATATTTATACAATGAAAAAGAGCAAGAATTAATACTCGACACATATGAATATGGAAAAAATGGATACGAATATATAGTCGTCGAAGCACGAAACGAATTTAAAAAACCAACTATGACTAACATAGAGTATATAGCGCTAAAATCACATGTACATAAGATTGTGTATGGAAAAGTGCATGATTATATCTTTCCTCAACTAAATATGTTGTTTGATACTGAAAAAATAAATGTGGGCTTACAATATTCACAAGATGTCATGTCGAATATATATCAGAAATGTGAACACAGTGATGTTTACCATTACATAGACTTTACTAATACGACTTCTATAAAAAAAAATAATATCAGCTATTTCCACATTGATTCAAAAATATTATTATTCATCGCATTATCTATGTGTGATTTTATAATAGGTGATATAGACGATAAGGTAAATTATGAATCGTCATTTAAGAATATGTCAATGATTCATGATGTGAGAAAGCAAGTGGACGAAACTAATGTTGTTCACAAGTGTAACATTTATGATGAAAATTGTATGTTTCCAAATTCACAATTGTTATTAAAATATATATAAATTATAATAAATAATGTCAGGAATGATTATGTCTATAGTGTCAACTGTGATAATAGTTTTACTCATATTCGTTGTATATTACAATAATAATCAAATACATGAATTGAATAACAATGCTATAAATATAAACCAATACATCAAAAAAGGAGAAGTAAACGATGAGCATATTTTCAATTCGAACACAAATATAGTCAACTATTTAAAATCACGTGATAGTATGAAACAAGATTTAGAATTATTAAAACAAAAGGTGAAGACTAATACTGATAAAAATACAGATCAAGATAATAGACTTGCGAAGAACGACACTGTTGACAAAGAGCAAAATCGTTTGATAAACCATATCAAAGATACTTATAGATCTGATATGAATTATCTAGTGAATTTAAGTTTTACAGAAGTTCAGAAACATTTCCCTGGTGTATCTAATGATGAAAATCTGAAAGCTTTTAGAGAGTTGTTATATCATTATGTTATACTTTCACTCAAAGACTATAAAACATTCTTACCAGATTATGATTTAGATAAGTTTATAAATGTATATGGTGCCGAAGTGGCGTTTATCTTATCTGAAAGCATATACAAATATAAAATCTACAACAGTTATAATACATTTCCTTCGATTACTTTATTCAAGAATGAAATTGTTAAAGAATTGAAGAATCCTGTGAAATTAGATTTCTTCATCAAAACATATTTCCCTAGACTATTTAATTACATTGAAAGTAATTCTCAAACGTTATTCTATCGTATAAAAAGTTCAACACCAACATTTGTATCTTTTGCAAGTAATGATGATTTCGTTAAACTTTTAATGCAAGATTCATCAATAGATTTAAATAAAATTAACCCAGCTATTCGAAAATATTTGTTTGTGGATTTACCTACATATTACACTTATAATCTTTATCACAATTCGGATCAGTCATCATATTTATCTGAGATTGATCAAAACATGATACAAATAACATTGACTTCTTGTCAAACTACATTAATAATTTTTTACAATACATGGAAATTATACAATGTGGTAAAGCAACCTAACAATAACCTTATTATTGAAACTGAAAAAACTAAACTATTAGAAAAAATGATATCCAACAATTCTATATTCAAGCGAATTTATCTTGATAAAGTTGATAAATATAACAAAAAAGTAGCTGAATTAGGTTGTAATTTGCCTATTTTACCAACAGTGTACAAAACTAGATATAATGCAGACGAAGTGAATTATCCACAGGATAATGCTTCAGATGATGCTTCATTCTTTAGTTTTAGTTCCTAAAAGTAATATGTAATTATTTTTTACTTTAAATTGGTAAAGATAATGACTTAGATTTTGTTGACTGAGTGTGATTATTCATAAAGTCTAGCATTCCTTTAGCTAATTGTTGTCTAAATTCAGAGTTCTTCATTTGTTGTCTCAACAATTCTACCTTGTTTTCTTTGGGAAGATTTGTGTGTCTATCAATAGATTGATATGCTTTTAATAACATAACTACTGCTATACAATCATCCCAATCGTTGAAGTAACATTCGAAAAAAGCTTTAAATGTTGGATCATCCATAATATCTCCAACATTATTCAAAAAATCATTATGATGTGTTAAAGACACATTAGACATTTTTATGATAACAAGTAAAATAATTTTAAATCAACTTTATTAGTATCTATTTAAAAACCATATTGTGTCATTGTTGTTTGACCTCTTGCTTTTTGATTAATTTTTGTAATGATAGGATCAAATATCAAATTATTGACTTCTAACTCTTTGCATGCATTAACTTTATCATTTGTTTTTACGATATTACCATTATATTCTTTCAAGTATTTCTGTTTCAAATTTTCAAAATACTCCTGATTTTTCTTGCATCCTTTTATTTGCTCGACTCGTAATGATAACAATTGAGAAACAGGCTTTTGAATCTGATTTGTAATATAGAAAGCATAATCAATTTTTACATTATTTTTTTGAATGAATTCAGGGTTCTCAATTTTGTTTCCTTGTAATGCATTTTTGTCCTTATTGTATATGTACACATAAGGAACTCTATCATTAACTTGAGGTGCAGAACCAGGATCTCTATCCATCATTCTATCTGCTAACACCTTGTGAGCAATTTTACTTGGGTCTGCATACGAACCTTTCAATGTCTTTGTAATAACTAAGTCTTTTATATTCACTTTACCATCCTCGATGTTTTTCAATTGTTTTTTCAGAAACTCAATCGACTTATCTACATTGTTTTCATTGAGAATTATATCGATCATTTCTCCATAAACAGTCTTTAATATATTAGCATTATCACGCCTTTTTAGAACAATTCCCATTGACTTTTGTTTGAATTTATTAACATCTTCTTCATACAAATTGCCGACATATCGTTTTTTTGACATGATAATGAATGGGAAGAATGTCTTCTCATACTCTGCATCATGTGGTGCTTTCAGCTGTGGTTTGAAAGCTTTTGATAATTCAATAGACTTATCAATGGAAGCCTGTAATCTATGTTTACCTGAAAGTTCAAATCCATTTTCATCTGGTAATGAAATGAATTTAATGAAGATAGAATCTGTATTTTTAACAATCATATTACCAATTCCTGCTTGAAATGTTCCTGCTTCTGTTTCGATATCATAAACATAGTCATCGTATGAATCATGAAGTAATTCTATTTTTTTGATTGCATGTGTATTTTTACGAAATTTGTTCTTTGAAAATGTGAGTCTGAATATGTTTGTTTTATCTTCTCTCGTGTTGATTGAAACATTATAACCAAGTGTTGTCAAATATGTATAATATGATTGGGCTGTAATTTGATTTTTCGTGTCAATTCTTCTGCATTTAATTTTTTCATAGTCCAATCTACATCCATCAGCAGCCCACAATCCATCAAGAAGACTTTCTTGAAAGTGAGCTTCTTTTGGGATAATCTTACATTTATTTTCATAGCACAATGAACGCCATTCATTAACTAAACTTTTTATGTCACCTTTTGCACATAGTTTATATACTCCTGAGCTTTTGAGTGTATCGTAAATGACGAATTTATAACCTGTATTTTTATATGTTTCTTCCATGTAGGATTTGCATTTTTCAAGTAAGTTCAAATCTTTGTTGTTGATTGCCCAACTGTTTTTTTTTCCACTCTGACAAATGTATGAACCACAAGAGCCATCTCCAATGAACATTCCAATGATGAATAGCTTCTCATATGTCCAGTCAGTTGTGTGTTTATTTTGAATGTCAGGGGATTTATGAAATAACTCAGTTCCGACCATAACATCAGAAGGTTTTACTTCTTTTAAGTCTTTATTCAATAGTGAATGATCTTCTGTAACATCCACAAGACCGGTATGTGTGAGTACACGGTAAATCTTTTTTTTACACTTGTGGCGTATAACTTTTTTTATTTGTTTCCATCCATCGTGAGTCCAAGTTTCAATATTTGTTAGTTCACTTTTTTCTTTATTAGTTCCTTCTTTTAAGAATCTTTCGTAGCTTTTCCAATCTGTATGTGTTAATTCAGTGATTTTATCAATAGGTTTGATGTGTATTTCATTTTTATATCTTAACATTACTGGTGTATTTGGTAATACTGAATCACCATACACAACTTTACAATCATAATTTTCTTCTGCAAAGTGCTTTAATTTCATCACAAGATTTCTACCTGTTGCCGTTGTTGAAGCTGCCAACTCTTGTAGATAAATCGGACTTGTTCTTGCTCCAACTTGTCCATAAAGACTATTTGCAGTAATTTTGAATGCCAACTGCTGACCCTCCAACACAGCTTGTTCGAACTCTGAATATGTGGTTTGTCTTTTTTCTATAGATTCTTTATCAAACGTTACCACTTCATTCGTTTCAAGATTCTTCAATGTTACTTTATCATCAGTTTCATTTGATACGAGACCAGAGAATTCTTGATCATTCGAGACAATGCTTTCATAGAGCATCTTTTTCCTAGTGAGCTTTCTTTGAGAAAGCAACTTCATAAGAATGCGGGGCATGACACCTTTTTCTCCATTCTTAAATTGTGCAAATCTCACAACTTTATCTCTACCATTCACATCATAAGTGATATCCAAATACTCAACATCTGGAAGATTATCATATTTCTTGTCCAAAACAATGCTATCATGAGAAATATTTTCACTGATCATACTGGAAGGATATAGTGAAGCGAAATCCAATACTGAAACGGGTTCTTCATAGATACCAGGCTCTGGATCAAGCACAATAGCTCCTTCATATGATTCATCAGAATCATCTGGTTTTCTCACAACAGGAATGATAAACCCATCATCAAGACACTGCTTTGCAACAAGACTGAAAATCTTGATACCCTGACCTCTCAAGAAAATGTAACTCAAAGGAACGAGACATACATTAGCCATACCAGCATTATTAGCAATTATTTCTAGTTTCATCATCAAATAATTACAAAGAGCACAATCCTGAATACAGTATTTAGCAATCTTGGCTCTATCTACTGCATCACCATTTTGAGCTTTGAAAATTTCATTGGGTGAAATATCGTCTTTCACCATTCCCCAACTTTTTGAACCAGAAATATCCATAGAATCTTCATTTTCGATAGTGATCGTATTAGTCTCACTGCATATATCAGAAATCCTGAATTTTTTATCATTCAATTTGATAAAATTGTTTACATATATACCCTGTGTTTTGTCAATAACAATTGTATTGTTGTCAATGATATTTTTGACTTTTCCGTTTATAAAGTTAGATGCAACAAAATCCAGCTTGTATGTATCCAACTTGTGGTCTTTTTGAACAAGCTTCATAATATCAATCTGGACTCTTCCTTCCATGCTGAAATATTTCAAAATGTTTTGTCCAAGTGCAGATGATTGCAGTTCTTTAACAATGAAAGACTTTTTATTTTTATCATTATATTCGATATCTTTAAATCTTCCCAATTTTTCAAATCCTCTCGAACATTTTAGTTCCAATGACCTATCTCGCATATAACCATTATCAAAACCAAAGATGTTATATCCAGTCACAATATCTGGATCCATTTCTTTTATCATCTTTCTCCATTCGTTCAATAGTTGTTTCTCTGAATTGCACTCTATTATTTCGTCTACATCAAAATTGTCATCACAATCTTTTAATGTAATAATATGTTTGAAGAAACATTCTTTTTGACCATAAATATGGAATGTAGTTCCAATTTGAATAATCTCATCCCCTTCTAGATTCGGACATCCCATTTTTTCAAATTCTTTGGCAATTTTATCGAACACATTATCATCGTCAAACAGGGACATAATTCTATTCGAATTATTCATAGCTTTATTGATATAAATCATTCTCTGTTCTTTTTCAAAGTCTTTATACTTGTCATAAACCATATTCATTATACTATCTTCAATTTGATAGTCAGCTTGTTTGAATCGAATGAGTTGTTCCCGTTTTTCTTTCAGCTTTTTAACAAGTTCTTTTGTATCATTTAACTTCAAATCTTTTTGCATGAAATCCAGTGTCTTTTTCTCGGTATCTGGTTTATCTTTCATTATTGTAAAGATATCTTCGATTCTGTTAAGAGCTTGTTCTTTAATAACTTCTTTATCAATGATTTGATTTTTCTTAGGAATGATATATGTCAAAACACTCTCTGTTACTCCATCGATTTCAAACAAACCGTAAATCTGTTTCAAAAGAAGAGGAACAATTTCTGTGCGAACAAATCGTTTAGAAATCAATTGCTTATAGTAGTCATATAGTTCTCTGGCTGTTTTCTTATAGCTTTTGATTGCCATAGGAAAATCACCGTGACTACTGGTGCATTCAATATCATAGCTTGCAACAATGAACGGAGCCATTGAATCAGACTTATGATTTTCAACACATTTCCAATGTGTAATCAAGTCATTGGAAGTTTCAGATATCAATAATTCTTCGTTGAAATCGTAATCTCCTTTTTGAACTTTTACCCAACCACATGGAGAAATGTTATTCAAGTGTGTGAATCGAATGAATGGCTCGATATTACTTTCAAACTGCTTAATTTTTCTCTTATGATTCATGATCACAATCTCTTTGAGGAGATTATATGTGGCAGATTTGAATCCTTTAAGATTTTTGAAAGTGATTTTCATATAATATTCTTTGGTGTGATTGGTAAATCCATAAAGATTAATTTTAGAAGCTCTTGTTATTCTGACAATATCATATATCTTTCCATATTTGTTCAATAAGAATGTTTTGATCATATTGAACATTTTTGCATTACCCAAATCAGTATTAGAAATTTGAATGTAAAAGAATGGTTGAAAATCTGTTATTGTCAATCCAATAGATTTTCCAGAAGCATCGACACCAAATGCTTTGATGAAATATTTCAAATCTCGTTTGGATTCTTCACCATCCATGTCTGAATCGTCACCAACATCAATATCAGTAGCATACCAATCTAAGATTTGAAATATTAAGTCGTCATTCTCAGGATCAATGTCATTCCGTATGAAATCAGACCGAAACATTATAGTTAAATTATATGAAGTAATATTTATACGTAATTTATACGATAATAGATCAAATTTTTAAATTAATTTTTGTTCTAATAATTCATTTTATAATTGATATGAAAAATTCTTTTATAACATAAAAGTAAGGATGTCATCAACTGATAAAATTTTTGCATTTATAGTATTTATATTAATTGTGTTTTATGTGAAAAATCAATATTACGCAGAAGTTGAAATTGTATATTCTAAGATCGACAATAGACCATATGTTGTAAAAAGTCTTCCAAACAAACAGAAAGCGGCTGATTTATTGGCGAAGATGAACAGAAGATTAATCTTGTTAGTTGAACATATGCAAAAGAATGATTCCAAATTCGACCAAACAGATGTCGATAGACTTGCAACCAATTTTAACCCCGACAATATATCAGAGGGAACAGATAAAAGCAATTATACATCATATTCGATAAATAAGGGAGAGAAGATAATTTTTTGCTTGAGGTCAAGAGATGGTATGAATAAACTAATTGATTTAAATACAATTATGTATGTTGCTATACACGAGTTAGGTCATCTTATGACAGAAGAGATTGGTCACCCTCCTGTATTTTGGAAGAATTTTAGAATATTATTGAAAGAGGCGGTCGAATTAGGATTATATAAAAAAGTTAATTATGCTGAAAAACCAGTTAAGTATTGTGGTATAAACATCAAATCCAATGTTTTATCATCATAATATGTCTTTCCATATTATATTTTTTGTTGTGTTATATTTAAAAAAACTATAATAATTAATTAATAAGAATATGAAGTGTAAGTTAAGAGATGAAAATCTACAGATCACTGTAAATCATTGGACAAGTAAAACGAAGAAACAATCATTCATCTTATCATCATATGATAAAGTTTTAGATAGCGATAATGAAAAATATATAAATGATGTAAGAATATGTGGATATGATACTGTAAAAAGCATATATTACAAACTACATTCTATAATCGAGAAAAGTAAGACTAACACTAAGAGTTATATGTGGATTAAAAGGGAATCAACTTTCATCGATATCAATAATTTTGTATCGAAACTGTTTGACTCGGACATTAATAATATAGGAATGGTAAATGTGAGTAAATTGAATACATATTATTCTAACAATTTTGAACCATCATATTCTTTTGATACAAATAAAGAATATTATAGAAAAGATGAAATAACAAGTCTTTTATTAAAAATAGAAGAACTACATGTTTTACTTCCTCTTGGATTTTCGATACAATCAGATTATATGGGAAATGATGTAAAATTTGCAACGAATCCATTGGTATCGAGTTTAAATACAACATTAACAAATGATGATGTTCTAAACGTTGTTAGTCAAGAGAATATGCTGTTATCTGATTTGTATTGCTCTGAAATCAATATAATAACAGAGGGTGATTTTAAGGATAGTATTTATGATATATACTTTAATATTTTTAAAGTTAACTATGAAGGAACTACAAATGAAACACTGTTGCAATTTCAAAAAGAAGTGGAAAAGCTTAATTATAAATCTCTTGTAAAAGAACCTAAATGTATTTTACATAAAGTACAATTAACATCTGTTCCTTTAGAAAAAGGTGTAAAGTTAAACTTGAATGATGTTTACAATTACTATGATAGTGTCGAAAATGTTCCAGTTGTGCTTTTTAAAAGTCAAAATGGTATATTGAGTAAAACATCTTTGAGTGAAGTTAAGATATTGAATTATAAACTACTTAATACTATAAATAAACATATTAAATCTATTTACTCCAAAGACAAAGCAAGTAATTATACTGTTAGAAAAAACACAAGCATCATGTTCTATGTATCTTTGGACGAAATGAATTTAGCTATTATAATTCTAAAAGAGAATGGATTATATGATATGTATTTGAATTTGAGTAATAATAATAAAATTAGTATCGATGATGTTTTATCTTTCATGCAAAAAAAACTATCTTTCTTAAAAGATATAAATGATACAATTTATGTTCCAAAGTCAAATGATTCTTTGTTTAATAACTCAAATATTGTTTTGAATAAATTTATGATTAAAAATTCTCTATTCATTTCTGGAAACAAAGACAAACAAAATTCTATTAACAAAATAAAAAAACAATTGTCCAGAGTGCCAAATGTTTTTTCCAATATGGTAAGAGCGGGTGAGCAATTATCGTGTAGATTTAAACTTACATCAAATTATATTGAATCAAATGATATAACATTGTTTGTAAACGATAATTTATCAGAAAGTATGGATGTAATGATAGAAAAAATTATGAGCAATTACAGTAAAACAAAAGAAGAATCTATAGAAGAATATACGAATGCAAAAATGCAATTAGAAAATAGTAATAGTAAAAGTTACAATAATAAAATCTTAGAATCCATGTATAATTCAGGTGTAATGCTTGAATTAAGTCATAATGATGAGGATATCACGATAAACATAAACAATATTAAGTATGAATCAACTTTGAAACTTGTATTTAAATTCATTATCTACGCGTTGTTAAATGATAATAATTCTAAAGATATGGAAGATAAATTAAAAAACTTAGTTACAGATAATAATAAAGTTACAGAGGAATTACTTTCTAAAAACATTTTAAATACTAAAAGTGAAGACGGAGACATAGATAATGATAATGGTAATGATGATTTCATGGGAGAAGATGAAGTAGAACTGGATACTGATGATCTATTTGGAGATGAAGTAGAACTGGATACTGATGATATATTTGGAGATGATGAGATGGAGTCCAACAAAGTAGAAAATGCTAAGAAAAAAATAACAATCGATGTTAATGATACCGATAATGTTAAAGCAGATGGTGAAAGTGATGTTCAATTCAAGAAAAGAAGGCGTAAAAAATTTATATTAGATGTTTTACATAATCAGGATCCAGAACTATTTTCATATAGCTCTGAAAATAAACTAAAAACATATCCAAGAGCTTGTCAAACAGAAAAACAACCTGTTCTTGTTACGAAATCTGAACTTGATAAAATAGATGCTGATCACAAAGGTTCTTATACAACTCATGTGAATATTGGAAGTTCGCCAACATTAAAAAAAAATAATTACTTTATTTGTCCCAGATATTGGTGTCCTATAAGTAGAGTAAGTTTGACCGAAGAGCAAATGAGTAAAGTGGGGTGTCCCATGAAAGAATCTGTAATAACATTACATGAACAATCAACACCACGTATGCCATACTTTTTGAAAGAGCAAACTCATCCTAAAGGTAAGGATTATTTACTACCATGTTGTGGTGAGAAAGCAATGAAAGAAGAAGTAAAAGATAGTAAATACATACATAAATATGACACATTAGTCTCTATGGACAGATATGTTGCACTTCCAACGAAATTACATACATTAATGAATGATAACTTAAAATGTATTGCAAATACTAAAAACCCAAAATGTTTTGTTCGTAAAGGCATGGAACAAGATGATCCTAATTTGATGGAAACAGTATTTAATACATTTCTTGAAAATGGTGAAGATTTAAAGAAGCTCATTAAAAAGAAATTAAAACCAGAACATTTTATTTTTATTAAGAATGGATATAATGTAAAAGCTTTTTTTGATCCAAGTTCAAACTTGAAAGATGATAAAAACGCTTTTTTCAATTGGTTACGAGAAAGCAAATATTATACAAAAATGATGAACATAGATGTGGATGAACTTTTAAAACAAGATTTAAATAATCCGAAGTTAATCAGAGAATATATAGTGTTTAATGCTTACACAAATTATATGAAATACATGGAAAGTGATATTCAAAAAGAATATGATGATCTAGCATCTTTATTACATTTTAATTGGTTTAACCCTAATAATATAATAATACTATTAATAACCTTCAATTCTAAAGATAATGTATTATATATAACTATTCCAACAAATTATGATGTAATCGAAAAACGTGATTCTAGAACAAAGTTTGGTTACATATTCAAAATGAAAAAATCATTTGATAATATTTTTGAACCCATAGTTAAATTAGATGATAATAATACTACTTACAACAATGAAATTAACACAATTATCCTCAATAATATTAGTGACATACAAAACAAGAATAATAATGACGATGACAATAGTGAACTCGAACAATCGATAATAGTTAGATATGATATTAAATATTACGTTATAGATAATAATTTTAGATGTTGTGGTGTTGTTATTTCAAATAATGTCTTCATACCTTTTAGAGACTATTATACAGTATCATATGATGAAGTCAAAGATTTCATTTATTTAGATTCTGTTAATTCACTAAAAACTAAAGAAAGCTACAACGACATTAAAGATATTTATGATATTCTTGGTGTGGAATATACTTTGACCGATGATTATTTTGGATTCAAAAATATAGATTTCATATATTTAAGTAAAGGGCCATTTGAGGAATTTTCCTTAATGAGTTTAATAGAACTTCAAAATCAAAACGATGATGAATCTAACAATTATTTACACGTTGTTAAAAAATTACTTGATGATGATAAGATTAAGTATACGTTACAAGAGCAGTTATATTATTTGAGACATGAATTAAATCCTTTGAACGATAGTGACAAAATAGCATTTTTACAAGAAGAATATAACGTAAGACGTATAGATGCAAATGCTTTGTTAAGATTAAATAAAAAATACATTAATTATTTGATTAACTTATCATCTAATGATAATGACATGATTTCTTTAGATCTCCATGCTGTTGAAAGTGATAAATTGTTAGAACTCTATTCTAGAAATAATAACCCTTACATCAATTTTACTCAATCATTTTCTGATTATCTGAATGTAAACTCCAAAAAAATTAATTTGTCATTGATAACACATGATAGTGTTGTTATTAAGCATAAAATATTAAATTCATCAGATGCAATGGAAAAAATAGTTCCTTCAAAAGTGATCCCAGCATTTATGAGTTTGAAAGACAAATTGGATGCATTAGTGCCTAAGAAATATAGTGAAGATTGGTTATATTCGTATTTCGTTGAAATAAGTAAATTATTGAATAAACGAACTTCGATTGATAAAATAAAATTGAGAATTAAGAAAGAAGTATCGAAGATATATAGAATGGATAAAGAAGAACTATTAGCTACTTTAAAAATGAATCCATATACTAAAAAGAAAAATTTAGAAAGTTTCACTGAAACTAAAATAGAAGAAATGATGAACACAGAAGAATATAATGTATCTATATTGGAATTGGAAATTTTAAGTGCATATTTGAATATTAATATTGTAATTGTTGGTAGAGATAGTGGTATTTTGATCGATGGACTATATTTCATAAATGCAAATAGCGATTATTATGTAATACTTAATGATCGAAAGAAACAAAAAGAGAATAATTTTTATTGCCCAGTAGTAAAGTCAAATGATGGCATAAACACTTATTTATTTCATATAAGTGAATTACCTAAAAAATTGAAGAAAAAAATAGAGAATGAGGATGAGTAATCATTTTTGAAAATTCAGATAAAAAAATGAATTAAACATAAAAATATAAATTATATTTATAATCATTGTTCCAAACATGTTTGTTTACAAACGTGATGGTCGTAAAGAAAACGTATCCTTCGATAAAGTTCTTCGTAGGCTTGAAAAGATGTCTGAAGGAATTACTGTGAATTATCATGAAATCGCACAAAAAGTTTGTTCCAGAATTTTCGATGGTGTAAATACTGATAAACTTGATGAATTGGCGGCATACATTTGCAGTTCTATGATTGCAGATGATCCCGATTATGATAAATTAGCTTCGCGCATTGTTGTTTCTAATCATCATAAAAAAACTAATGACAAATTTAGTGATACTATTGAAGAACTTTATAATAATAATGTGAATAAATTGATAAGTGAAGAAGTATACGATGTTGTTCAACATAATAAAGAAGTTTTTGATAAAAAAATTCAATATGACCGAGATTATCTCTTTGATTACTTTGGATTCAAAACTCTTGAAAAGTCTTATCTATTGGGAATTGGCGATAAAACGATTGAACGTCCCCAAGATCTATTCATGAGGGTATCGATTGGTATTCATGGAAATAACATTGATAAAGTTATTGAAACATACAACTGTCTTTCAGAGAAATATTTTGTGCATGCTACACCTACATTGTTTAACTTTGGAACAAAGCGACAACAGGGTTCGAGTTGTTTTCTTCTTCATATGGAGTCAGATTCAGTCGACGGGATGTATAATACACTTCATGATTGTGCAATGATTTCTAAATATGCTGGTGGTATTGGATTGCATATTCACAACGTCCGTTCTAATGGCAGTCTTATCAGAGGAACAAATGGTGTTTCAAGTGGTATCATTCCAATGTTGAGAGTTTTCAATAACACTGCTCGTCATATCAATCAAGCGGGTAAGCGAAATGGTAGTATTGCGATTTATCTTGAACCATGGCATGGAGATATTTATTCATTTCTCGATATGAAGAAGAATCATGGTAATGAAGAAGAACGTGCACGAGACTTGTTCTATGCTTTGTGGATTCCCGATCTATTCATGCAACGTGTTGAAGAAAATGGTAAGTGGTCACTCATGTGTCCTGACCAATGTAAAGGTTTGAGTGATGTTTATGATGAACATGAACAAAAGAACTTTACAGAGCTTTATACTAAGTATGAATCTGAGGGAAAATATCTCAAGCAAGTGAATGCCCAAGATCTATGGTTCAAAATTCTTGAATCGCAGATTGAAACGGGGACACCGTATATTCTCTACAAAGATTCTGTGAACCGCAAATCCAATCATAAGAACTTGGGGATTGTTAAATCAAGTAATTTGTGTGTTGCTCCTGAAACAAAAATTCTAACATCAGAAGGTTATAAAGTTATATCTGAATTGAAAGATCAAGAAGTTGAAGTATTCAATGGAGATGTATTTTCTCCTGTCATTGTTAAGCAAACTGGACAAAATCAAAAACTTCTTACAATTAAGACAAGTAGAGGACAAACTCTACGATGCACCCCTTATCATAAATTCTATGTCTATGAAAATGAAAAAAATAAAAAAGAAATTATGGTTGAAGCACAAAATCTCAAAGAAGGAATGTGTATTATTGATTACCGTGTACCGAAATTCACAGGAGAAAATGACGAAGTTATTGTGGGTAATTCTATTGTATCTGTCGATGATTTTGAAGAATATGACGATACATATTGCTTTAATGAGCCATTGAAGCACAAGGGTATTTTCAATGGCATTCTAACAGGCAACTGCACTGAAATCATGGAATACACAGCCCCAGATGAAATTGCCGTATGCAATCTTGCGAGCATTTGCCTACCCTCGTATTTGAAAACCAATGATAAAAATGAGCAATATATCGATTACAATCTCATGAAAGAAAAGGTTAAAATTGTGACTAGAAATCTTAACAAGATTATTGATAGGAACTTTTATCCTAATGAAAAAGCGAGTAAAAGTAATTTCCGTCACAGACCTATTGGAATTGGTGTTCAGGGATTGGCTGATTTGTATATTAAACTTGGACATGCATTTGAATCACCAGAAGCTGCTGATATTAACAAAAAAGTATTTGCGACGATTTATTACGGTGCACTCGAAGCTTCAATGGAACTTGCCAAAGAAAGGGCAGAATCTGAAAATGTTGATGATCTAATGAATGAGTATGAAAAATCAACACTAACCACATTCTTAGGTGCATATGCCACATATGAAGGGTCGCCAATCAGTGAAGGAAAGTTGCAATATGATTTGTGGAATGTAATTCCAGAAGATACTCATGATTGGGATTATTTGAAAGGCGAAATTGCCAAATATGGTGTGAGAAACAGTCTTTTGCTTGCACCTATGCCAACTGCTTCAACTGCACAAATCATGGGTTTCACAGAAGCCTTTGAGCCAATTACTGCAAACATTTATAAGCGCCGAACACTTGCTGGTGAATTCATTGTAGTTAATAAGAATTTAGTGAAAGATTTGAAAGCTCATAATCTTTGGGATAAAAACATGAAAGATAAGCTTATTGTTAATAATGGAAGTGTGCAATCTATTGAGAAGATTCCGGATGACATTAAACTTAAATATAAAACTGTTTGGGAAATTAGTCAAAAACATATCATCAATCAAGCAGCGGATAGAGGTGCTTATATTGATCAATCACAAAGTATGAATCTATTCATGGAAGATGCTACATACAAAAAACTGACAAATATGCATTTTTATGCTTGGAAGAAAGGTTTGAAGACAGGTATGTATTATCTTCGAACAAAAGCCAAGGCTAAAATTCAGCAATTTTCAATTGATGCTAGTAAAACAAAGAGTAATTTCCAAGATAAAGAAGATGAAGAATGTGTAATGTGTAGTGCATAAAAAATCATGAATATAATAATAAACATTTATCAAAAATATGTAATTTTTTTAGTGTTTCATTTCAATATACAAAATAATCTTATAGATAAATGGCTCTGACATCTCTTGATAAAGATAATGTAAATAGATTAATGAAATCTTTATCAATTGTAAAATTAGATAATGACAAATATGAAGAATTAAAACGTTATAATACTACTACAATATCTAAATTACAAATGATTGCAGAACAAATAGAATATTTACAGAACACTGCTAAAAACATACTTTTAATTTCAGAACTAAATAAGAAATTACATAAAGCTGATTGCAGTTTTTCAAAAGTAATGGGGCATATCTATCATTTCTATGAAAGAGAAAATGGAGTAATTTATTGTTCAATGATTGGTCCAAATGAATGGACATTATACCATAAATATTTTGGAACATTTTTGTATGATTTTGATTCAGAATTTAAAAAAGTATAATATCATATTCTAAATTTTTTTTAACAGTTCAAACTATTTTTAAAAGATTACATCATTTAATTTGTAAATATATTCACTGAGTGATTTGATAAAAATTGCATCATTTCTACAAGGTTTCTTCATTAACTTATCATTAATCAAATGGATCATACTAAAATTATTTTCTATGAGTAAATGTCTCATATTAAAAATTTTATCAAAATCCTCCCGAAATTCTTTAAAGTCTTTATAATTTTTGTTTGAATATATATCTAAAGCCTCTGTAAATTCTTCAAGTTCTTTCTTATACTTGACTGAATGTTCATGCACAGTATTTTTAAGTGATTCAATTTCTTGTCTATCCAACTTTGGTATTTTCTCTCTACATAGTGGACAAGAATTTCCATTACTCTGATTTCTCCATTCTTCGTAGCATTCAATATGAAAAGTATGATTACAATCAGTAGTTGTTGATTGTGAACGAATCATATCTTCATGACAAATAGAACACTGCAAAGATTCAGCTTTATGAGCATGTATACCACACATAAAATTATCACCACAAAAATACTTGCAACGATTACCATCTTTTTTTATGGCACGGCATGTCAAATGATTAGACCAAACCATAATTTTTTAATTGTGTAAATGTTTGATAATTTTTTAGATATATTTTAGAAATACGGATCATTTTTTAAATTATTATTGAGAATGATCAATTAAAATAATTTATATATTAAGTGTTTTTTTGCTTCTTCGTCGTCCTCCTACACTACGAGTATCGGTCATTTCTGATAGTTCTGATTGACTTACAGAACTCATGCCATCCAATCTATCATCATTTTCGATGTTTTTTAAGATATCATCTAAATTAGATGGTCCTTTCATTTGAGTTTTACGAGGTTCTTGTGGTGGAGGGGTGTTTCCAGCACCTTTGAACATATTGGAGAACATTCCAGCCATACCAGTATTATCGTTTTGAGACATAGTGTTTGCAGTGGCAGAAGCGAATTGTTTCATGAGATCTGGATTTTGTTTCATCACCTGGTCAAATCCTGGAAGATTTGATTTGAACATTGTGTTTGTGAGATGAAACATAAATCCACTTCCAGCAAGTGCCATAATGAGTCGCAATTCAGGAGCCATCTTAGATTTGGATTTGTATTTTGCATGAAGTTCTTCAAAAATATCATCATATTCACCAAGGTTATCATTGATACTTTCAGACCAACCATCAAGTTTAACATCAAATGGATCAAATTTGTTATTCAAAAATTCTACACCAGTCACTGCCGCAACAAGCATTTTTCTTTGAAAACTAACACTATTGTCTACTTCTTTATCCTTCTTTAATCTTTCGAATTCACTTTTCATCTCATCAAGTGATGATTCCATAGTGAATTTTCTAGGAAGTTTGAATCCTTTCTTTTCTAATCTATCAAATTGATAAAGCATTTCAGCTTTTTCTTTTTTCTCTGCGTGGGGATCGCGATAAGAATATCCAAAACCGCTACCACCACCATTGTTAGCATGATTATATCCTTTATAAGAATTGTTGTTAATATGATCACTTTGTTCATCTTCTTCAGATTTTTCCTCATCATCATCTTCGGAGTCGAATAACTTACTTTCTTCACTTGCGGCGGAGAGTTCATCATGATTTTTTTTGGATTTATCATTCATAAGCATTTCAATTCCAAAATCATTAACATCTAAGTTCGGAGAAACAAATTGACCACTACTACGTGGCATTGTGGGCATTTCTTGTTCATTGTCTGATTCATTTTCGTTATCTTGAATTTCGAATATTTTTTCCATAACGATTATTTATAATTAAATTCTAAATAGAAACTTTAAGTGATTTAAAATACGCATAAAAATTGATTTAAATATGAGTATTTAATCATACTATAATAATCTACATTATGACTTGTCTTGAATCTACCGAGTTCAAACTTCTTAACGTGCATAGACTTACAGATACCGCTAAACTTCCTTATAAAAAACACGATGAAGATGCTGGGTTCGATTTATCAGCGGATCAAGATTTTACCATTGAACCATGGAGTAAATATCTTGTAAGTTCTGGTATTTGTTTCACTGTTCCCCAAGGAACATATGGCCAAATTGCACCTAGGAGTGGTATGAGTATGAAAGGAGTATTTGTTAATGCAGGTGTGATTGATAGAAATTATACAGGTGAAGTGAAGATTCTTCTGTTTAATATGACAAGTGAAACACTTACGTTTAAACAAGGTGATAGAGTTGCACAATTAATTGTAAAAAAAATTGAAAATCCAAAAGTTGTGGATTGTATCAATGGACTTGAAGATACAGACAGAGGTAGTGGTGGTTTTGGTAGCACTGGACAATAACATTATGAAACATAATATAATATGTGTATAGATTAATATTAACAAATGAATGAGACATTTACTTTTTTCTCGAAAAAAAAACTGTATACATATAAGAACAATAATCTCTATCAAAATAATAGAAAATTGGGTGGAGTTGTAGATATCGGTAAGGAATGTGAAAGTGAAATGAAAGACTGTATCCATAACCCACATAACAAAGAAGTAGTAGGTGTAGGAGGATTTGGTAAAGTAAGTAAATTTGTATGTAATAGTTTTACTTATGTTATGAAACGTTCTAATGATGAGAATATAGACATTGTTCATAATGAAATTACGATATTAATGAAATTAAGTCATATAAACATTATTGAATATATATGTTCTTATGGTAATTTGAGTGATAATTATATAATATTACCATGTGCACAAAAAGACTTGCGACTATTTTTGTTGGAAGAGAAAAAGAAAAACACATTGTTACTTATTGAAGAGTATGCTATAATGGATAATTTATTGAAAGGTATGAAATATATACATGAACAAGGAATAATACATAATGATATAAAAGATGAAAATATACTTATAATGCCAGATTTTGGTATTAAATACTGTGATTTTGGTTTATCATTTGTTGAAAACCTTAATGAAAAACAAAAACAAATAAATGATGTTTTATATAGTGGAACGAAAGAATATATTGTTCCCGAGAGTTTCATATATGATGACTTAACCAATACACCTCGTTATAATTTTGAAGAAAAATATAAGTTATATTCAAAAGATTATTGGTGCTTAGGTAACGTGTTTTATCATATATTAACAAAAAATGATAAGTTAGCTTACTCTATAAAAAATTTACTTATGAGAGATTTCAATAATCCATTTATTCCATCATGGTTAAAAAGATCTTTGTTAAATGTCAATGAATTTCAAAGAAATATTCCGAATTTAAATGACATATATGACATACAAAAAATTGATAATAACACACAATCGGGAGGATTACTAAATATGTTTTCATTATATAAATCAAAATCAAAAATGGTTCAAAATAAATTAATAGATTCATCAAAATTAAAATTAATGAAGAATATGAAGAATATGAAGGATATGAAATTAGACAAAACACGAAATAATTCATTATATGGTGATCAACCAAGACTTGAAAGTACATCGACTAAAAAAAGTAGATTTTTATACCATTATGTTTTATAAAATTTAACAAGTGCCAATAGATAACAATCAGCTAAGTCATCTTTTTTTTTATGACTAATGAAAAAATCATGTAATTCTTCATTAGTATTGATCAACAATTCTGATGTGCATTTGATTGAGATTTTTTTATTATACTGATATTTACTGGAACATTTATCCATTTCAATACCTTTTTCTTTAAGTATTTTTTCAGCTAGTTTAACTTTTGTACTTGCACCAATGAAATTAACACCCATCGTATCTCGTTCTTCGATATGTTTTAGATAGGCAAAGTATGAATAAATGAGCATTTGGATAGATTTCATAGTGGGATTTTTAAGAACAGGTTGATTTTCAATGATGATATGATCGATATCAATGTGTTCGAATTTTTCTTTTAGCACATGAAACAAAATAGAAGATAATTCATGTAGGTCATTTTTCTTAGTTTTTCCGTCTTCGACAAGATTTAAAAGATCCCAATCAAGAATTGATTCGTCTTCAATGAGACAATATGAAAGATTTTTGATACCTACATCGAATGCCAGTATTTTTACCATTTATATATTACACTGTAACTTTAATAATTTCTTTTAAGTGATTTATTATTACTTTCATATTATGTTGTTTATTATTTTCGAATACGAATTTAACTTTTTCCCAAAATGTATCATTCTCGTATACACTATTTTTTTCATCATAGTATATAAATTTCTTGAAGGCATCATCATAGATTCGTTGCATCATTTCCCATTTATTATTACAATCATAGTTAAGTATAACTTTACAGATATCTTTAAACTTACTTTGTTTGATATTATCATCTATTGTACGTAAGACGTTGATAAATATTGCTTTGTCATATGTTGGGCATTTTATTAGAAAATTTGCCTCTTTTAAAACATAATTGTTATCAATCAAATATATTTTATTTATGATATCATTGTTTGTGATAGATTTATATTGTTTCTTTAACGTTTTTATTATAGCAGGTTTGACTATTGATATGCTTTTAACTTTTTCAGTCATGTTGTTCATGTTACATTGTTCTCTTGTGAATATAGGTCTATTAAATTTAACATTTGTTACTGATTCTATTATAGGTACAATGTAATTGGCCCATTTCTTTTCAGAAGCGGTATAAACAAATAATTCAACTTTATTTTTATAATCTGTATCTATCATATTCATAAAATCTTTAAAATATGGTCGTAAAAGACCTTTTTTATAGTCTATGGCTAGAAGTTTTTTGTTTAATTTTACTCCAAGAGATTTTTGCAAAACGTATTCTTTGAGTTGTGGAGTAATATCTCCTTGTATTGTTCCATCTAGATCAATTAATAATATATAAGGTGCCTTTTCCATAATTATTTTATACATATATATAAATATGAAATTATTGTATAAATTATCAATAGTATCATTAGTACTATTATTCATTGGTATAATTATTTGGTGTATGAGAAAACGTTATGTTGAAAATTTTGAAGATACACGAACAATCATATCTTCTTTTTCAAATTTAGTGGATCAAATGCTCGTGCGTAAAGCACTCAATGATGTAGACGAAGCTGATGAATCAGATGATGATACTAATGAGAATAATTCTGCATAAAAAAATATCTATTAACATAAATGGATATTTATATAGTAGGGGGCGTAATCGCTCTACTTGTCGTAATAGTGATCATATCTTTAATTTTTATAACTACAACCAACAGTGGTAAAAATTCAGTCAATGATATATCAAGAGTTAGAGTCAACGAAGTTAATAGAATTTTCTCAAATATTACTACAAATAGCACAAACACCGACAGTACAAATGAGAATAATTCTTCTTGAAATAATATAACAATTTTACTAAATTAAATTTTATTTTTATATAAATAAATGAAGCTTATATTAGATAAAGTCAAATTTTATTTACCTGTATTTATAGCCTTAATCTTATCTATTACTTTATTCAGAATGCTATTAAAAAAAATATCAAAACCTAAAAAAAATGTGGAGGGTTTCGAAGAAGAAACCACTAGTATGACCATTCTTAATGAACTAAGAACATTACTCATGAATAATGAAACTGAATACCAAAATAGAATGAATACTGTTTTAGACAAATTAGTTGTATTAGAAGTACAAATAAATAATGAGAAGAAAATGCAACAAAATGAAGAATCATCAAATACTAAACCTACAACAACACCCATACCTACAACAACACCCACAACAACACCCACAACAACACCCACAACAACACCCGCACCTACAACAACACCCATACCTACAACAACACCCATACCTACAACAACACCCACACCTACAACAACACCTACACCCGACACGGAATCACCACAAGTAACTAAACCACCACCAAATCCTCCTATAGAAGAAACTCAATTAAATGATGATGATTCTGATGTAGAATCCAATGTATCTGATGATGATACTAATGAACCTTTTGTTGATGGTATTACAAGTTGCACAACCGCAAATTGTTATATGATATAAAAAATATGATTAAATGCTTATTAATTTTTTACGAGAGCACCACTTTTTCTATCTTTGGGTTCAACATATTTGAAGCCTAAAAACTCAAAGATATCTTGTTCAGAATTGAACTTTTTATCAACATTTTTCCCTGTTTTGACATGTGTAAAGTTATACTGACTAAGTGAGTAACCTTGTTTGAGTGCTTCGCTACGCATTTCTTTATTAAAATCATCGCTACCAGTGAAGTAAAGCACTTCAAAATAATATTGTTCTGGTTTAGTAACAATTATATCAAGTCTACGATACTTATCACAACCTGGTAATTTACATACACCCATAAATTTGTTATCTCCAAATGCCAAATCATCGCTAATGTAATCAATACATTTAAGACATGTAACAAACTCTTTGTATTTTTCAATATAATTTGTTCCATCTGAAGTTACAAGTATATCAATGTCTCCACTATCTTTATGTTGTCTTCTGTAACTTCCTGTGATATCATATGTAATATCAAATTTATTTAATTTAATCACATCATTGATAAAATCATTATGTCCATCCATTTCCCAACGAGGAATTCGTAGTTGTAAATCATCATAATATTTGATACCTATTTTATGTTTTTCATTCAAAAATCCATGTTTATCATCTAATTCTTGCAATTGTTTCAAATCTTTTATTTTACCATAATCTTTGTGAATTTTTTCTTTCAACTTCAGTCCAATACCGTATATAGTTGTAAGATCGAATGTGTTTTTTTTTTCTTCAATTATTGTGTCTACTTTTTGTAAATTGGTTCTATTTTTTTTTATTTCGATGATCTTTTCATTAATTTTTTTACCAATTCCTTTTATATCATCAAATTTATTCTTATTCATTATATCTTCTGGTTCCATATCTTGGAGAGCCTTAATAGCTTGATTGTAAAATTTTTTCTTAAAGCCTGGTTCATCTTTCGAAACAATTTTGAGATTGTTAATGATCAATTCTTTCAGTTGTTGAGCTTCTGATGACATGATTAATGTTTATAGTTTGTTGACATAATATTGTTCATCATTTTTTTATATATTTTTCAATTAATTTATCATAAAAATTTGTTCAATAATATGTTTCTTTCAAGAAATCTATAATATCTTGAATTTTGAATTTTAATTTGTTATTATTGATATTGTTTAGTATATACGAACTTATTGTTTTTAATTCATCAATATTAACAATATAGGTTGAAGTGCTCTTATTTTTTAGCAAGTATTCTATATGTGTAAAAATTTCATACATAACAATGTGTTTATAAGAGTATTCAGTATTAAAAAGTTTTTGTAAATTATCAACATATAACGTATAAATGTTTTTGACTATGGTTTCAATGTCGTGTTTAGTGACATTTGATAATGTTATTATCGTGTGTAGCATATTAAAACCTTTATTGACATTTTTATTGTATTGACAGAATTGATCATAATCTTCATAATTGAAGTTACTTAAGAACTCAATTTTTTTAGAAAACGTATATATATTCATATATTCTGTAATATATGCATCAAAGACATTACATGTAAGTGTTTCATAGAAATCCGGGTTTTTATCTTTAATGTCATCTATAATATCACAAATGAGTTTGGTATACAATTGCGAGGATTCTGTATATTTTAATAATTTATTGATGAATAAAACATAATCAATCTTATCATTTTCCAATGTCATTACGATTTTAGCTTTTATTCTTGTATAATTTGACTTTGACAATTTGTTAAATAATGAATAAACTTGTTTCTCATTAGTTTCAATGTTAAATAAATTTTTAGTTTTCTTTTGATAGTTATATAGTTTTTGTTGATAGTTCTCATCATTCAACGGGACATATTTGTAACTATGGTTAAAGCATTCGTGTGTATCAACTATATTTTGTAATACACTTTTGATTTTTTTATCATCATATTTTTTTTTCAATTTTAAGAACTCGTCCTTAGAAAAATTAATAATATCTATCATGTATAAAGACATATATATAATCTATTTAAATATATTTAAGTTGATTTATTTAATGGGGCATCATGATTTCATACAAAATGCAGATAGATAATGTTTATGCGCAAGAGTCGATACATAAAGCATTAATTGTATGTCATGACAATGAAATTTTTGATGAGTTATTTAAAGAATTAGAATCAGATGATTATCCTATTTGTAGTATTCACAAAATGATTAATTTTAAAAACGATGTTAAACGAATATTGATAATAGATTATATAGACTTCAATAATATTGAAAAGCTTTTATCTCAAACAGATATCGATAAATTAACTAATGTTTTTATGATTGACTATCATGATACCAATAATAAATTACCTAAAATTAACAATCCAGACATAAATTATTATATTGTTCAATAATAAAAATGAATAAATACCTTTTAGGTGGTGTTGTTTTCATTGTTCTTTTTATTGTATACAAAGCATACATAAATTATAACAGAACCGAAAAGTTCTCAGAGGAGAAAAAAATAGTATTTGTGTATGCTGATTGGTGTGGTCATTGCACAAGATTCAAACCAGAATGGTCAAAAGTTGAGCAAGAATGCAAAAGTAAAAACATAACTACAACGGCTCTCAATGTTGATGATGAACAAAATGGTGAATTTATTAACAAATATGAGATAAACTCTTTCCCTACATTAATAGTATTTAAAGGAAGTCAATTCAAAAAGTATGAAGGTGACAGAACTACTGATCAAATTGTAAATTTTGTTGAAAATTTCTAATTTTATTATCTATGAAATCTTTGAGTGTATTATAACCAATATTAGATTGTTCTTGTATATTAGATTCATCGAGAATGAAGCGCATTTTTTTAATATCGAATCCATTACCACTTGTATTAATAATGCATTCGTTGTGATGTTTTTTTATTGAATTGTAATTGATAATTGAATTCAGAAGGGACTTTATAAAACTTATGATATCTTTATTTTTATTATCAGGAACATTTAAATTAATACCAAATGAATGTTCTATTGAATTATTGAAGTAATGTAGAGGAAAATTATCATATATGAAAGCGTCCACTAGATATTCATCATTGTATGTATATGGAGTGAATATAACAGGAATTGATGTGCTAGCTTTAATTGCATCAAGAATCATAACATTTGGTGTGTTATCAATATTAAAGTAAAATAATTCATGTCTAGATATGTTAGCAGCACATACAATAAAGTTTTTCCCAGTTAGTTTTGATAATTCTTTGAATGTAATTGAATGATGTATATTCTTTATATCTAAAATTTTTTTGACTATATCCAATACACAAGAACTGTCATCTAATCCAAAACTTGCTTTAAGTTTGATTATACTTTTGAAAGATATATTATTAATATTCATTGTCTTTATATCATGTAACCATTTTTCACATTCATCTATAGATATATTTAGTAGTAAGAACAGTGCAAATATTGATCCAGATGACACACCAAGAATATTTACTATGTTTTTATTCAACTCTTTGTTCTCATATATGTATTTTAAACAACCGAAATAAGATATTGCTGCCAATCCACCACCAGATAGCACAATGTTTGAGAACATATTTTTTATATATTAATAATAATTATGAACCACTTAAATATTTTTGAGTTATATAAATCTATCAATGATAAGAAAGCAAATAAAAAGAATCATTTCGAACAAGTGCTTATGAAATGCCATGCAAAGATCAAGTTAGCAGCAAGTATGGATCATTATGCTTGTTTTTTTGAAGTCCCTGAAATAATCATAGGGATTCCGTTATATAATATAACAGAATGTATAACATATATAGTTGATAGTTTAAAGAGTAATGGTTTTGTAATTCGTTATTTATATCCAAAGACTATATATATATGCTGGGATCCTAAGATCATAAATAAAACCAATATGGAGAATACAGCTAATAACAATAAATTAGAAAATTATGACAACTATTTACTGACAAATAAATCTAATGGTAAGTTTACATTGAATGTAGACGACTAAAAAAGCTTAATTTATCTATTTTTATTTCTAAATGTAAATTAAATTAGATTAAATAATGGCTGTTATAAATACACAATATAGCACCCTAGAAGAAGCTTGGGGGACAGTAGGTAAATTTAAAAAGCGTGTATCAAAAGATCACGAGTGTGATTTATATGAAGCAAGAACAAAGCATCCTAAACAAAAACCATACAGAAATAACACGAGTAGAGATTTGAAACAACAAAAAAATATGATGCTCATGGATGCAGATAACGAAGAATATGAAAAGTACCACGGATACTCTGATGCTCGAACACATTCCAGAACAAATAAACCCATCAATGGTCATCAAGAATATTTTAGACCTAAATCTAAGAAACGTGTATCAATAAACCCAGACATGAACACATACTATTATGCCGAGGATCCAATGGACTACATTCAAGATCATAATTCATCATCAAAAAAAGTATTTGAAGAAGACCAAGATGAAATTGAAGAAGAAACTTATTTACAAAATTCTCCAAAATCATCTGAAAATATTTACGAAGAAGTATACGATGAAGATGATGACAACTATCTTACACAAAACACTAAAACAGATGAAGAGTCAAGAAGAGCGAATATCAATAAATATATAGATGAAGAAATAGAAAACGAAATTGCTCCGTTACCTAAAAGAAACATTAATAGTAATGATAGTACGACAGATGTTAATAGACAAGTTCTAGATTTATCAATATATACACTATCTGGAATAATTTTAATCTTTATGATGGAACAATTTGTTCAAATAGGTGTCAAAATTAAAAGTTACACTTAATTAAATATAACCAAATGATATCGCCAAAAGGTATTCAAACACAATTTGAAAAGGTTTCATCATTTGCGAATCAAAATAAGTTCTTCTTAGGATTAACAATGATATTATTTAACTTAGGTTCAAAATATATAGTTATGGACATAAGTAAAAGTCATGAGATGTTTTTAAAATCAACAATAATAAGAAGAATTACTATATTTTGTATGTTCTTTGTTGCCACAAGAGATCTTTTCGTGTCATTGACATGTACAAGCATATTTATAATCTTAGCTCTTGGAATATTCAATGAAAAAAGCTCACTTACTGTATTACCAGCGTCATTATTTGATGATACAGTTACAGAAGAGGAATATAAATTAGCCAAAGATTTAATAGCACAGTATGAAAACAATAAAAAATAAGTTTATTTAAATAAATATGGATTCGCCAACAACCTCTAATAATTTTGTTATCTTTTTTTCAATAATCAACTTTACTGGTATACTCATCTTATTCATTATGATATTATTTACATATAACAAAGTAATTGATAACGAAAATTCAGTAATCAGTTTAAAAGAATATAGGAAAAATAATGAAATTCAATTAAACAATTTAATTAATGATATTAATGCTAATGATAAATTTTTAGCTAGTAAAATTGATTAAAATGATAATGATAGTGATATTTCTGATATTATACTCACACTAAATATTTATCATTAATTAATTTATTATTTTTTTCAATCTTACTTTTATCGATGATAACAAATTCATTACTCTCATTTTGAATTTTTATGAAATCTTTACAATCACTTTTTGACTTTAAAGCTTTTCGTATATCATTCACAGTATAAATTTTCTTACCATTCACAGATTTGACAATGTCTCCTTTTTTGAATATTTTCATCTGATATATACAAGATTCAAGTAAAATATTTGTGATGACAACTTTATTTTGTGTTCTATTTTTTGGATGCTCTAAGTATTTTGTGTTATCTCGAGTTTTCAAACCATACTTAAAATGATTGAGACTTAGGTTCATGAAAACTATTCCAGCATAAACTAGATAATCTACTTTTTCATAATTTGGATATATCTCACTTATTTTTTGTCTATGTTGTTCTAGTTTGAAACTATCTTTTATCATCTTACCATTTTTCCAAAATTCAATATTGACTTTAGAATTAAGCTTAATATTTGTCAACATGTTTTCAATATTCATTCTTTGACCCATCCATCTTTTGTTCATATTTGCAAAGTAGTCTATTTGTATTCCATTAATTTTACAAAGCATATCTCCTTCTTCTAATTTTGTTTTTTTTAAAAGTGAATCGTCATATATTTTATTCACTATGATACCACCATTGCATTTTGTTTTAAGACATTTCTTAAATTCTTCATTTGATTTTTGATAATCACAGAATTCGTGTGGATATGATATTATGTTTTTGGGTTTTTTCAATTCATCAGCAATCAATTCAGCTCTATATATAGGAACTGCAAAACCTATATTATCAGCAAACATAGCTGAAATACCAGCCGCATTTATACCCAATACTTTACCTTTATATATAAGCGGCCCACCTGAGTTACCAGGATTGATAGGAGTGTCAGTTTGATAATAGTTATCTTGTTGTCCACTTATCACACCTTTTGTGATTTTCATGTTTTCTTGTCCTAAAGGAAAACCAATAGCATAACTCTCATCCCCAGGATTTACTTTAACATTGTGATTATGTAACTTTAAATAATTTTTGACTTTGTAATCTTTTATTTTCAACATAGCAATATCAAAGTAAGGACAAAAGCCTAATACTTCAGCATCATACTCTTTTTGACCTTCATTAGGAATATTGATAGTAACTTTAGTAGTGTCTTCGATACAATGAGAGCATGTTAATATATGCCCTTGTTTATCGATGAAAAATCCCGAACCCGATGATTTATTTGTTTTGCCTTTGTTAAACGGATTTTCATAATCAAACACACTATTGTATGACAATATCCTTACTACTGAATTATAGTATTTTTTTAAAGCACTGGTCTCCATTATTACATTTACCTCACATTATTTTTTATTTACCACAATCATGTTTTCGATATCGTTTATATCATCAATTAATTTACATTTAAGACCATCTTTAATATTATTACTGATTTCTTTATTTACGAGTTTAAAGTTGATTTGTTCAAGTTCATCTTTTTGTATTTGATTAGGGTAGACATATATATAGTAATTAGACATTCCATCTATCTTACATCTATCACTAAAATATATTTCATTTTTAGCCCATTGTTCAGACCAAATAGGTTTCTTGTGTATACTTTTGTATTTGTTATAATATCCTTTGAACCATACATTAAATAATACACTATTATCATCCGTATCTGTGCTGGAAACAATGAGACTTTCTTTATAATTTCTATCATTATCAAAAGGAGATTTGAAGATGGCACATGATTTGTATTCTTTCATACATGTGTAAAAGAGATATGGTCCGGTATGATATAGGCTTCCAAAAGATACACGATGATTTATTTTCTTTTCAAACCTGGATATGCATTCATATATGCATTTCAGTATATTATTATCTTTAGGTTTAACTCCAATGACACAATTTTGATACGCATTTGGAATCCTATCATTGCATATAAAGTGTTCTTGTTCTTCGGTTATGATTTGTCTGAATGATTTTCTATTGATCATTTTGCAATCAACGTAAAATCCTCCATTCATGTATAACCAACAATAGCGGAAAATATCCGCCTTGAAAGCTCCACTTACAAAACCATCATATGTCTCAAGCACAATACTATCAAAGTTTGATTTTATGAAATTCCTTCTAGCGACAGCATCATAAAAAGAATATTTATATTCAGGATTCTTACATTTAAGATTATGAACAGTTCGAATATGAATCTCCCCCAAAACATCAGTATCCATTGTTTGACATATAATTTTTGGTATTTCAGTTTTTTGATCAATTAATGAATCAACACTAATTTTAACATTCACAATATGTTCACTTACATGAATAGTTGTATTGTTAAATTTAACAGTTAAAATATCATATTTATATGGAACATCTACATCATATAATTTAATATTTACATCATCTTCATATAATTTTTCATCATCAAATCTAATCATAGTCAATTTAATTTTGTTATCATTAACTTTAAAAATGTCAACTTCTATGTCAACATTACTATTTGTTACTGTTAATTCGTATTTATTGATCACAGGTAATAAACTACTAAACTCGTTGATTTTGTTGACAGTGTTTAATGTCTCGTGTCTTCTGAATAAATGTATCTTATTCGATTCATCAAAATATACTTTTTCGATACCTGGAATACGTAGAGTATTATCATTCATAGTTCCAATATAAATAATATAGCCAAAGATATTCAGATTACTTTGGAGTTTATTAATTATATTTACATTATTGCAATATATCAGACTTGTTTGTGATACAGAGTCCTTTACAATATCAATTGACGTAGAATTGTTAAAATTCTTGAATAATTGATTATTGAGTATAGTTTCAGAATGTGTTAAATAGTTATGATAGTTACAATTTTGTGATTTTAATTTCAAATAAGGTAGCAATTCTCCCTTTGATGAATCGATGTATATGACATCTTTAATTGTATCTAATTCATATCTATGATATAATACATTCAATGTATTATAAATATCTTTGAATTTGTTTATATCTTCAACAGTTGCGATGAATTCGCTCATTACTGATTAAATGTAAAAAAATAGATTGATTTTAAATAACTTATTTAAATAAAAAATTATAGTGTATATATATGACGTTTTGAGCAAATATATCTTCTCTGTGCTTTAAACACGTATGTGTGTGAAAAGAAAATATATTTCATAACTTTGCGTTCAATACCCAATTTTCTTGCAACAGTTTCATATGTAACAGGGTTATTCTGTGTCTTCATATATGTAACAGCAGAATTTTTGAGTTCTTCAATATTATATCGTGTCATTTTTAAGATACATTATCGTTATCAATTTAACTTTAAATTATTTTTCTCGTTATCGTAATTTATTCATTATATGATTTTTTTCTTTCTTTATATAAAAATAATGAACACAAGAAAACAAAAGTTTTTAGAAACGGTTCCCCTTTCCGAACTGATTCAATATAAAAAATGTTTAAATAAAGGTCGTGGTAGACCAACAAAAGAATGTTCGCCTATTATGAAAGAATATAAGAATTTTGTAAATAACCAAAAAGTTGAACGTAAGTTAAAAATTGTGTCCAAAGATAAACCTTTATCTAAGGATAAATCTGCTTCCAAGCCTACAACTGTTCCCAAATCTAAACCTTCGAAACCAATGACATTTGCGGAAAAATGTAAAAAAACACCTATTGCTAAATGTAATAAAAATATAAAAAACAATAAAAATGAAATTTGCAAAGTATTTAAAACTCCCAATGGTAAATACTGTAGAAAATCAAAATTAAAAACTAAACAGCCTTCCGAGCAAGAAAAAAAGACATTATCTATGATGGCATAAAAATCATTTAAAAAATTCACTCTTTTTTTAATATCATATAGCATACATGACTTCTAAAGAACCCTACGAATATGTATTTCAAGCAGAGATTAATCAGCTCATGAGTTTGATTATCAATTCTTTTTACAGTAATCGTGAAATATTTTTACGTGAACTTATTTCGAATGCATCTGATGCTATCGATAAGCACAGATTCGAAACATTATCTGATGGTAAAACAGTTGATGTAGAACATAAAATTCAAATCATTCCAAATAAAGAGTGCAATACTCTCATTTTTTTTGATAATGGCATTGGTATGTCAAAGGATGAGCTTATTGCAAATTTAGGAACTATTGCACGTTCCGGAACAAAAGCCTTCATGGAAAATATGAAAACTGATAGTAATAAGGAATCTCTCATTGGTCAATTCGGTGTAGGATTTTATAGTGCGTTTCTTGTAGCGGATACTGTCGTTGTTGTTTCCAAAAAAGATAGTATGTGTCATAAATGGATTTCTAAAGCTAATGGAAAATTCCAAATTGATGAGGTGAAAGATGAAGATGAACTTTACATTGTAGAAGATCATGGAACAAAAATTTATCTTCATTTGAAAGAAGATCAAAAAGAATATCTTGAAGAAAATAAATTGAAATCACTTGTTAAAAAACATAATGGATTCATCAATTATCCAATTGAGCTATTTGTCACAAAAACTGTGTCAAAAGAAGTTGAAAAAGAAGACACCACAAATGATGCGACGATAGAAGACAAAGAAGAAGAAGGACAAGTTGAAAATGTCGATGAAATTGATAAATCTGATCAAGAACCCCAAAAAACGACAATTGAAGAAATTGTTGAAGAGTTTGAAAAGATTAATAGTGATAAACCGATATGGACAAAAAAACCAGAGGATACCACACAAGACGAATATAAGTCTTTTTATAAATCATTTACAAATGATTGGGATGAGCCTTTAGCAATTAAGCATTTTTCTGTTGAAGGTCAACTCGAGTTCAAATGCATTTTGTTTATTCCTAAACATGCACCATTTGATATGTTTGACAATACAAATAAAAAACAAAAGCAAGATAACCTGAAGTTATATGTTAAAAAAGTATTTGTAACCGATGATTGTGAAAGTTTCTCACCCGAGTGGATGTCATTCGTAAAAGGAATAGTTGATTGCGAAGACTTGCCATTGAACATCAGTAGAGAGTTTTTGCAACAAAACAAAGTCATGAAAATTATTAAGAAGAATATCATGAAGAAAGTATTTGAGATGATTACTGATTTAAGTGAAGAAGATAGTAAGACGTTTTATTCACAATTTGGAAAAAACATCAAAATAGGCATTTGTAATGATGAAAATCATAATGATAAGGATAAATTGAGTAAGCTTTTGAAATTTAATCATACGAAAGATGAGAATGTAGTATCTCTATCTGAATATGTTGAGAATATGATTGATGAACAAGATACTATATATTATTATTGTAGTGATAACTTATCTTCAATGAAGAATAGTACATATCTTGATAAATTTAAAAATATCGGTATTGATGTATTGCTCATGAATGAAATTATTGATGAATACATGGTGCAAAGATTGAATGATTTTACTGTCGATAGTAAAACGTATAAATTGCAAAATATCACACGTGATGGTTTGAAACTTCCAGGTGTGAAAGACTTTGAAGAAAATAAAGATATGGAAGAATTCTGTAAAGACATTAAAGAATATTTTGGTGATAAAATTGAAAAAGTAAAACAAACTAACATTGGATTGTATCCATGCAACATAGTATCGTCTGTATACGGTTGGTCGGCGAATATGGAAAGAATTATGAAAGCACAGGCGTTGCAGAATAACACGATGCATGGTATGATGGGTTCTAAAAAAGTTTTTGAACTTAACATCGAACATCAATTGATTAAGACTATGTACGAATCTTATAGTGAAAATAAAAAACTAACGATAACAGATAAAAACATGCTTCAACTCATGATGGAAACGTCTATGATTATGTGTGGATACACATTAGATAATCCAGCGACTTATTGTGACAAAATTTTCAAGGTAATGAATACATATCAAAATAATGTTCCCGATGAGTCGGATACGACAACAAATGACATTACTTCAGATGCTAATCAAAATGAAGATATTGATGTTTCTAGTCCTATGGAAGAAATTGATTAATAAATATTGATATTTCATTATCATGGATTGGGTGTTCTCAATGAAACTATTTAAAAATTGATTAATATTGTAATGTATTGATTATTATATACATTATAATGGCTGTATTTTATAGAAACATTTACATCAATCTTCCATATGATACTGTTAAACATATTATTGGGAAAAATGGTTATAACTTTACAAAAATGAGTGAGAAATTTAATTTGAACTGTATTTGGTATAATAAAGATACCAATGCTATTACAATATATGGACCAAAAGAACATTTAGATGAAGCAGAAAAGAACGTAAAAAAAGTCATTGAAGGATATACTAAAAAGTTTTCAAATGATTTTATTGACAACATTTATAATACTAATACAATGAATGAAATATGCACCGAATTGTCACTTAAAAATGTTCTAGATATAGATCAAGTCAAACATCTTATTGGACAAAATGGATTTAGTTTCAAACAAATCACTAGAAAAGCTAATGTATATTTCATTTGGTATGATAATGAAAGTCATGTGATAAAAATTTGGGGAACAGAATATCATACTCTAAAAGCAATTAAAATGATTCACGAATCACTATATAAAGTGCAATATAATATTAACAAATATACAAATGCTAACCAATCAAATGTTAACCAATCAAATGTTAACCAATCAAATGTAGAACATACAAATAAAAGAAAAAGGACATTTTAAAAAATTGAATTTAATATACATTTAATATTATAAGTGTTCTCATGATTATCCCAACAATAACAAACATATGGGATATAATGGACCTCATTTTTAGAAAAAGTTACAAAGATGTAATTTTATCATCAAATTTCAAGCTACTTCTGTTGGCAAAGAATAATAATTTAAAAATTGCAGTCCCATATTGGGAATTTTGTGATGATGAATATAATGTAGATTATATTGAGTTAGATGTAATTCAATGTAAACCATTTTATGATAAAGATAATAAATGTTTTATATTCAAGAATATAAGAAATTTGTTCCAGAGTAGTGAAGCTATTCAATTACAGTTGATGAAATTATTCCCTAATAATGAAGAACACATATATAAACATTTTATTATACATACAATAAATAACGAGATTCAAAAAAGAAGCAATAGTGAACATTACAACGAAGAAGTCGAACTTTCCAATTTATTAAATCAATTGGTATTTTAATCATTCAAGATATTCAATGAGGCTTTCTTCGAGATAATCTTGCTCTTGGCTACTAGTTGGTGTTTCATATTCAACCATTAATTCAACCATATTATCCCTTATAAATGATCTTTCGTGATTGACATCGATTGAGTATAGGATATCTGTTCTACAATAAGGACAAGTAATGTTTTTTTTAGGGTCTTTATTATTACTTGTAATAACCCATTTGATAAAACAGCTTCGGCATATTTCATGAGAGCATTTGAACTCTACATTATTGTGTGCATTTTCTTTTTCGCCACAAATATTACACATTGTTTTTGTTTGATATAACTTAAGTAGTTTATATGTATTTAACTTATGAAAAAATCAACGTATTATTTAAAGATCAAAATTTAGTATACTATAATTTAAGACCAATTTATGAATAATATACTTTCAACTACTCATATTTTTTTGACTGTATTATGAAAATGTCTTCGTTGAACCTGTCAACGCGCGCTTGTCGCGACAAGCATTATTCTTCATTTTTTTAGCTGCTGCCTTTTCAGGGTTTGCCTTTGCCTTATTTTCCTGTTTGATCTTTTTCTTTTCAGCATCCGTCAGTTTATCCTTCAGTTTATCCTTCTGATGTTTATGATTTCCCATTTATTATATATATTTATATTTATTTCTTTAAACTAATGAGTTTTTTTATATCAAAAAGCAACGTATTTTTAAAGAATAATTTACTTCAATACTTTCAATTACTCAGTTTTAATGAAATACTCTTCATCATCTTGAACTGTCTATTCCAACCAAATATTTGATTTCTTACACTATAAGAAGTATACTCGAATAATATATCGAGATACGAGCTATCATAATAATATATCCACATGTTCTCGTGTAAAAATTTCAAAAAATGTATGAAAAAGTTATCGTCAAGTATATTTGCTTTTATTTGTTCATCTATAATCTTAATGTTATACGTTGCGTAGTCTAGTTTGGCATCTCGTTCATTGATGACATAAAACATGATGGAGCGACACATGGGACACGTGGTCCCTTTCCATTTGTATATACAATTCTTGCAAAATGAATGACCACAAGATAATGTTTCTTTGACATAAATGTTATCATAACAAATAGAACATTCATCATATGTTTTTTTAGAATGCATTCTACATAATCCGCTTTTTTGTGCTACATTAATACAGCATAAGTTTTTTTGAGTGAATGCATAACATATTTCCGACATGAACTCGAAACTGAAGGTGTCTTTATACTTCTTTAAATGTTATCATTTTCTTTAAGTAAAAAATATTTGTTAAATATAAAAAATGTCTTCACAATGTGCATGTAAAAAATTTAACTTTGAAAAAATGCGTTATGAATGTTTTAAAGAAGTCAAACAACAAAACGGTGGAAAACAAATTATGTTTTCATCTGATCTTAAAAATGATATTGATCGACATATGATTGAAGCACATAAGAAAATGCATTACAATAAAAAAGTAACCAAAAATACTGCTGATCAACATTACAATGCTTTATCTAAATTACTTACTACAAAAATGAATAAATTATTCTCAATTAAATCTGTTGGTAAGATTACTGGAGGCGATGCTTCGAAAATCCTATAATTTCACTTGTAGAATTCTACGAAGTTTTTGCATAATAGCATTATCAGGAATTGCCTTTCCACATTCGTATTGATTAATAATGTTAGGAGGCACATTTAATGCTTTTGCAAGGTCTTTTTGTGTCTTATAACCTTTTGCGATTCTTGCTTGTTGAATTGTTTTTCCGATAAAAACTGATACACTCTTATGTGAATTAGCTTCAGTTTCTTCTAAAAGTTTTTGTTCTTTTGTCTTTTGATAATGTGGTTGCGTAGTTGTTTTAAGTTGAGAAGGACTACTCTTGCCTCTGATAACGACAGTTTTCCAATCTTGACAATCCATTGATTATTATTTGATATATTATCATTTTTTTATATAATTTAATCAATTTTTATAATAATAATTTAAATATTATTTATTATATATCATTAGAACTAATGATGATATATTTATTAATATTGATCTTTACATGTTTTCATTTAACAGATGCTTATTTGTTGTATTACATTACTAGAACATTCACAATAGAGAAACACTATATAAATGATAATATACCTAAATGGAACATAGAATGTTTTGTGCAAAAAGAATACGATGGATACTTATGTAAAAAAGATATGTTAACAACTAATTGTATATTGTATATACAATGTGACAGAGACGAGTGTTCTGCAAATGATGTACAAATACAACATCAATATGCAATTGATAATAATATTCAAGGAATTATATTTATAGGTAATCCACCAAAAAATTCTAAATGTTTTGTTCCATCAACATTTATTTACAATAATATAGATGATCTAATTGATTCAAACTATAAATTTGAATTAGGGTATGAATTAAAAATGACATCAATGCTCAACTTAGGAATTGGAATGGCGATATCACTATTTATATGTGCGTTCATGTATGTTTATTTCAAAAAATGGATTGCAACATATAGAAATCGTGATCGTGAAACATTCATAACTATCGATGATGAATCATATGAAAGTAATCACAATACTCAAAATTCTAATTCGGTAAGAATACTTATTAACAACACTTATCAAAAAGATAGTGAAGATGTTACTATAAATAATCCAACATGTGCAATATGTTTGGAATATTTTCAAGATGGTGACACAATATCAAAATTAAATTGTGGTCATGAATTCAAGTATGAATGTATTACAGAATGGTTAAAAAAAGATGTCAGATGTCCATTATGTAACTCTACAGAGTAATAACTGCGACAAATCTCTTGATTGGAAATTAACAACTATAATATTCTTTAAGATATAATATATATATAATATAAATATAATGAAAAACTGTCCTGAAAATAAGATACTTAATCCGAAATCTAATCATTGTATTACTAAAGGAACTCAATTGCATAAATTGTTGATAAAAGAAGGTATATTAAGTGCGGATACACTTGACAAGTCAATAAAAAAAAATGTATCTAAACCAGTGTCTTACCAATCTGCTCAAGATGATTTCTGTCCTAAAGGTAAAGTATTAAATCCGAAATCTAATCATTGTATTTCTATTGGATCAGTTACATATAATAAATTAGTTAAAGATGGAGTTTTATCTGGTGAAGAAGAAATAAAACTTAAAAAAGATTATGCTCTTGAAGTAGAATTTGTCAAAGATAATAAAGAACAACCCAAAGATAATAAAGAACAACCCAAAGATAATAAAGAACAACCACCCAAAGTTTTAAAGTTATCACCAAGTGCAAAAAAACTATTTTTAGGTAAAGTAAAATCTTTTTTAAAAAAGAAAAACAAGAATATTTTAGAAATAAATAAGGATGTCTATGATAATGAATGTTTATATAAGAAGTCAATATTACCGACTACTACTATTGTGATGAATAAAATAACTATGAAGTATTATTCAAGAAATTATTTTCCAACGGTAATAAGAAATAAACCGATAAATTTTTTTCATCCAAATATTAACATAAATAATAATGTTATTGCATCTGATATATCCATAAATATAAATAATCTTACAAAACGATATTTTGAAAATGTTCTTAAATTACCATTATCCGATGTAATGGACAAACAACTACTTGATTACGAGTGGTTAAACGATTGTAATACATACATTAAAAATCTTAGTATTATTGATAAGTTTACATTATACGCATATTCATTTCATGGTGATAGATATGTGAATAACTTTTTAAGAGGAACTTTAAATGGATTACAAGTGAAACAGTCTATGAATAGATATATATCTTTAGAAGTTTACAATCCATTATTTTTTGAATATATACATTCTAGAGGAAAATATGAAGAGTTCATAAAAACACATACATCATTACAATATAAAAAATATTTGGATCACTGTAAATCAATGGAATTATTAAGTTCTACTAATATTGTATCATTAGTAAAAAGTTATAATGATAGACTATCATCAATTATTTCAAAAGCACCAGTGTTAAAACAACGAATGACATTATTCAGAGGAACTAAAGATCTTTATTTTAATAAGAAACAACCAAATAAACCATTTATTCACAATGGGTACATGTCGGCATCAATTGATTATAATGTTTCGTTAAATCAATCGTTCTCTACAAATGATATTCAAGGAAATCAATGTTGTCTGATGGTTATTAATGTTTTACCAGGAACACGAATGATTCCGATGACAGGATTAAGCCAAGTCAATTCAGAAAAAGAATTTCTATTCAACACAAATAGTAAAATAATGGTATCTGAACAAAGTCGTAAGGTGGAAAAAATTCCCTCAGGAGATATATGTATGATAAAAAATACAAAAACATTGAATGTAACACATGTTTTCATCGGATAAAAAAATGATAAATAGTATTAAATTTATGATGTAATATATAAATAATGCTTGATAAATTTATTGAAACAATAAATAATTTGAATTATCGTTTAGATTGGAATGAATATTTTATGTCATTGGCATTCTTGGCATCATGTAGGTCTCCGTGTGAACGATTGCATGTAGGTTGTGTAATCGTAAAAGATAATCGTGTCATTTCAACAGGTTATAATGGGTTTATCAGCGGTGCTCCCCATGAATCTATTATTAGGGATGGCCATGAACAAGCAACTATTCATGCAGAACAAAATGCTATTGCTGATGCCGCGAAACGAGGTGTATCTATTGATGAAAGCACCATATATATAACACATTATCCATGTATTAATTGTTGTAAAATGATTTGTTCTTCTGGAATAAAACAAATTATTTATCATAGTGATTATAGAAATGATGGAAACGTAGCAACATTGTTAAAATATTCTAATGTCAACATTCATAAATTTTGATAATCGTTGTGTTTGGCAAATATACTACAAATAATTCTCAAAAATCTTTTGATTCTTGTTTTCATACGTCTATATATAGAATACTCATCGTGAATAATAATTGTTTGGTCACTTTCATATCCAGAAAACATCTTTGTTTAGTGACGTTTTATA
>Ga0209223_10000584_pt1 | contig 42270 bp, 39 predicted proteins | sample COG_06_FD_184750 | JGI IMG/M metagenome (GOLD analysis project Ga0209223, IMG submission 184750) | Pelagic Microbial community sample from North Sea - COGITO 998_met_06 (SPAdes) (version 2) | ecosystem: Environmental > Aquatic > Marine > Neritic zone/Coastal water | place: Helgoland, sampling...
ATAATAACAAAAGAATACATCAATATTTAAATTATTTAACTCCTTTAGAAATGGAGACAAAATTAAAAAATCCTAAAAATAAACGAGCTGCCTAAAATTGTAACATTTTTTGTGGGTATACCACTACCGTCATTGCGAACGTAGTGAAGCAATCTCTTATTTAATGAGCAGATTGCCACAGTCGTAAACTCCCTCGCAATGACGGAAAGCTGAACAATTCTAACGTCATTGCGAACGCAGTGAAGCAATCTTCTATTAAATGAGTAGATTGCCACAGTCGTAAACTCCCTCGCAATGACAGAAACCTGAACAATACTACCGTTATTGCGAACGTTGTGAAGCAATCTTCTATTAAATGAGTAGATTGCCGCGGTCATACTTCCCTCGCAATGACGGAAACCTGTACAATTCAAAGGTCATTACGAACGCAGTGAAGCAATCTTTTATTCAATGAGCTAGCTCAAAAAAGACTGAATTGTTCTTTCAATCCCTTCTTCAGCAGTCAATGGCAACTCTTTACCAATTGCTTTTTTAATCTTGGCGTTAGAAACACAATAATTCTCTGTTAATTTTTGAACCCGTTCACTATTAATCGGTAAGGGTAAAACATCACCTACCTTTGCTATGAGATGAACCAAAAACTTTGGTGTGTTTAGAATTTTAGCAGGTTTATTTATGATATGACCAATTGTTGTCACCAATTCCTTTGTGGATAAAGTCTTATCATCGGCTATATTATATACTCCAGAAGGAATAGAAGTATTCTCTATGAGTTCTTTGATCACAAAACATAAATTCTCTACAGATAAAAAAGAACGTTGGTTTTTATATTTTCCAAAAGGATACGGAATTCCTTTGGAGACAAAATTATACAACAAATTTAAATTGCCCTTATTACCAGGCCCATGAATCATACATGGCCTTAGAATATAAACTCTTTTTCCTTCTGGTAGTTTTTGATTGTTAATATACTCTTCCGCTGCTAATTTAGATTTTCCGTAAGCAGTGATGGGATTCGGAATTACAGACTCCTCCAAAATTCCCTCTACTTCATCTGCAACAGCTTTTACGGAACTCATATAAATAAATGTTTCGCACTGACTTTCTAAAAACTGATCAAAGAATTTTTTTGTGAGTTCTGTATTGACTTCGAAGTATTCTTTATCCTCTGAAGTTTTTTTTAAGTCGTGGGCTTTTCCAGCTAGATGGATAAAAGCACTAGTTTGATTCCATACATCAGTTTTTAATTCTTTATAGCTTATTATCTCTTCTCCTGCAGGTTTTCTCGAAACACCAATCAAGCAATTTGTAACAACATCTTCTATATACTTTTTCAGGTTTTGACCTACGAAACCACTAACCCCTGTTGCTGTTAACCTCATTGAACTGCAATAATGTTTTTTTATTTTTAATACTCCTATCTTCATCAAAAAACCATCCCCATTTATTAAAATAAGCCATTGCCGATTTTAAAAATATTTTAAACAATTTGATATTATTATTTGCACCCGAATCATACCCATGATATACAGAAACTTTAGGAAAATAAACGGTCTTAAAATGTTGATGCACCCTTCTTGATAAATCCCAGTCCTCAAAATACATAAAATATTTATCATCGTAACCTCCAACTTTTTCTATAGCTTTTAAATTTAACAAAGTAAAGCAACCTGATAAGATAGGGGTGTTATAAATTTGATCACTTTTAACAGTTCTTAATTCATATTTATTAATAAATTTATCATATAACTTTTTAGGCCTTTTTACTTTTCTTAAAAGAATAGACATCGGGCTTGGCAATAATTTTGGCAAATTCTGAATCGTACCGTCTAAGTTTAATATCTGAGGCATCATCATACCAACGGCAGTATCCTTCTCCATGAAATCAATCATTTGAAATATTACATCCTCTTTTAAATAAATATCTGGATTCACGACAAAATGATACTTAAAACCAAGATCCATTGTTTGTTTAATTGCAATATTATGGGCAGCTCCAAACCCCGGGTTTTTCGGATTGTGTATATAAATTATTTTATTATTTAGATTTATATTATCAATAATAAAAAAGCTACTAAACGGGGAATTATCTATTACATAAATTACATCGATAATTTTTTCATTCGACAAACACTTAATAATTTTGATTATATCTTTTTTATCGGTTTTATATAAAACTAGTGAACAAGAAACTGAAACATTCATATACTTCTAAATCTTATTTTTTGTAAATATGTTTTGTTTCAATAATTCTTTTTCCAGATATTTTCCTTACAGTTTGTCTTAATAAAACATCCGCTTTAAGTAACATTTTTTTAAAAGGTTCATCAGGTCTTCCATAAAAAGAAGTAACATGAAAATACTCATTACTTTCTGCTGGTTTATTTGAAAAATAGTAATTTGAAACACAACACCTATTCCCAGTTCCAACAACTTTACTTACGGAATGTATTGAACTTTTATTAGTAATCATTAAAACTAATCTATTGAACTTAGAATGGACTACTCGCTGCTTTTTCTTCATGCCTTTATCCCACAATTCAAGGTTACCACCATATTCACATTTCCATTCAGGCGTAACATAATACAGTAAATTTAAAACTCTGTAGTTTTCTCTTTCATTATCATGGGAATTATCCAAATGTGGATTTAAAAAATTCCCAGGAGCCATTAAACTAATACCTCCTGCATATAATTCATCATCTGGAATCATTTCTTTCAAACCAGTAATCTCCTCAACCAATTTAACTATTCTTATATCTTGAAACGCAAAAACAATTTCTTCTAGTAATGGATTATACAAATCCATCTGGGCTGCAACTCTTTTATTCTCTCGCAAAGATTTATGAGAAGACATCTCCTCTGGAGATGGAAAAGCTTCGTAGATTGAAGTTGCAACAGACTCAGGAAGTAGGTCATCAAGACAACAAGAGTTAATCCGTCCTGTTTTATTAAATTCATTTTTTAATTTTTCCTTATTGACAATCATTTTTTTCAAAATAAGATCGGCCAGATACTTTTTAGTTATTTCCATTATTACATTTTTTCCATTTATTAATCTTGAAATCATATTTTTTAACAATTATTGCAGGATTCCCAACTGCTATAGAATATGCAGGTATATCCTTAGATACAACTGATAAAGCACCAATTATAAAACCCTTACCAATAGTTACTCCCGGCAAAACACAAACTGATTCACCTATCCACACATTGTCCCCAATTAACACTGGTTTGCATATAGGCTTTCTTTCTATAGCTAAACTCATCGGGTGATCACTCATAACATCATCATAACTACCGTGATTGTGATCAGAAATATACACCTTACTAGCTATTAACACATTATCTCCAATCCGAATAGAACCAACTGCGCCAATATGGACATAATCATTTATTTGCACATTTTCACCAATCTTAATACAAATTCTTGAATCATCACTTAGAGGAAAACTTTCCAATCTACAACCAACACCTGTAGTAAATCTTGAAGCAAACTCTATATTTTTTCTATTTCGTATATCAAAAGGCAATCTAATTAATCTAGCTTTAGGAAAAAATATTTTAGTATATAAGAATGAAATAAATATATGTAACCCTCCAAAAAAACCATATGTTTTAATTTTATTATACATGAATTTTAAAAATTTTATTTAACACTATTGACTATTTCTTCTTTTACTTGAAAAGAAAAAGGTAGAAATATACTCGCTCTATTTTATTTAATGTATTATTCTTACTTAAAAAATATTATTTGCTAAATATAACTAATTTAACTCGTATTGAAGATATTATAAAAAAGCTTCTCACATATCTCCAAAAGAATATTTATCATTAAATAATCTTTCAACTAAACCATTCGCTATGATTAAATCTTCATCTCTAAAATGTCCATCTAATAAAAATTCAAACAAGAAGAAATACAAAAAATCAATATTTTTATCTTCATTAACCTTAATTACTAAAGATTTCTCTAACAAGCTTTCGAGCTCAGTTTTATGTTTTAATTTTAAGCATACATCACTATCATCATAATACGCGTTTCCCAAAACAATAAGTTGTTTCATTCTAGAAATCGCCTCAACTCCAACTGTTGAATTATTCACAATTACAACATCACAAGTATCAATAGATTGATATAAAGGTTTCAAATCTAAAGATATTTCATTTTCCATCATAAAATCATATACTTCCTTTTCATAACGCCCCTTAAACAATGGATGCTCCCTCACAACTAATTTCGCGTTTTTTGGCAGGGCTTCATAAACATTTTTTAAAATATCCGAGTGGTTTGAAAAAAAAGGACTATGATTTGTCATGTTAGCATCATATGGCACTTGCAAGACCAACAAAAAAAGTTTTTCTTTAGGCCCTAAATCAACCTCTTGTAATAAATCTCCCGTAGAAATCTTATTTACAGTAACCGGTAAATATAAATCCAATGGTAAAAGACCAATAGGGTGCAATATAAATTGTATTAAATAATCAATTAATCTGTAAAATGGAATTCTATAATACGTTTGCCTTCTTTTTTTAGTTAAAAAGTCATCTACCTTGGCTTTCTTTTCCGAAATACTATATTCAGTACCAAAATATTTCACCCCTCTTAAAGAGGCATTCGCATTTACACCTTTTTCATCAAAAATTGTAGTTCCAAATGGGCCCTGTTCAAAATAATAAACCGGGATATTCTTAATTTTTGTCAACTCTACAAAAACACCTACCATAATTCTGGTATCTCCACTTAAAATCACCAAATCTGGTTTTTCTCTTTTTAGGTACTTCTCAATAATGTCAATATAAATCACCGATAAAACCCTAAACTCAATTTCTTTATTAGGAGACAAGTATTTATTAAAAATAATTAGTTTACTTAAATTAACTCCTTTATAGTTATTTTTTTTCGCTAAAGTTTTATATTTCTTAGCCCAAATAAGACTTTTAATTCTCGCTTGAAATGGGAGAAAAATCACCTGTTGAAATCTAAATAAAAAATAAAGAGTCCCACTTAAAAAAACAGACATATATTTAAATTCTATGTGTTCATCTTTTAATTTTAATTCTTTTTTAATCGCTAAAAAGAACCTTGCAAAATCATCATAATAACCAATTGCTAACACTTTTTTCATAAATTTTTTATTTCATTTCTTAAATACCTCCTGTGATTAAATATCTCGCTTTCTACAGAAGTTGAATAGTAAGTTATGCCTACATCAAATTTAACACCAAACAAAGTTAAAAGCTCAAATGGGAAGTTTTTATCAATTTCTTGAATACCGTACTTTAATACCATCTTTTTATACAGGAAATTTTTCTCCCTAGGGTGTTGCTTAATTAAGATGGCATATCCCTCATTCTTATATCCATCCAATGTTTTATCAAATAAATCTATTACCTTACTCATTTCGCTTTCGGTGAGTTTCCTATCTTCAAGTAAAGGTTGCGTTAATAAAACAACAGACTTCTTATTTTCAAACTGGAGTTCTTGATTATCAAAAAACAAAGATTTCAATTTGTTCTTATAGGTTTCTGGCAACTCAATAACTCTAGAAGTTATATCGGTTTTGACAATCTTATCTTTTATATAGTTATAAACTCTAGGTATAGAATCCTTCAACCTAAGCGGTGATGTGTAGAAATATTTTTCAATATTATCATTCTCTATATTAAGAAAGTATGAATTAAAAATCGCCTTTACAAAAAAGTCTTTTTTATGCTCTAAATACAAACTATTCTTTATTCCATCTGGAAACTCATTATAACTTGTAAACCCATCTTCAATCAAAATAATATATTTGGAATGTAAAAGTTCCTTAAAAAAAGCACCTCTAATATTATGCTGGGAAGTATAAATTATTCTATCTTTTTTAAACAACCAACCAACAGACTTCAATAAAAAAGCATTCAAGAACGTAAAAAAAAAACGAAAAAACTTATTTTCTCTTTTTACTTTTTGTAATTGAACGTTACTAAAAAAATTTAAATCATTAAGCTTATCCTTAAACAAAAATAAATCTTCTGCATCTAAATACAATTTATTTTCTTTTGACTCATCCAAAACTAATAAAATAATTAGCAATTGATACATTGTTTTTGCCCTGTAAACGTTTCTCATGATTTCTTTAATTTGGTTTTAATAAAAAAATTAAACACATAATAGACAACAAGTAATAAAAATATATCATTTACAATTTTAAAAAATGAATCTCTTGGCATATATAAAAACCTTGTAACCACAATAGGACTTAAAAATAAAATAATTCGATTAGAAAATAGCCAGACCTCCCATTTCATAACAAACAAAACCAAAATAAAAAGATAAAACGAACCAAAAAACAAACCTCCTAAATCATAAAACTCAGCCAAATATGAGGTTCCTGTACCAAAACCCGCATAATACGAATAGGAATTAATGAAATAAATCAATTGATTTGAAAGGTAATTAGATACTTTTAATAACTCATCCGTTCTTCCCTCGTAAAAAACAGAACTATCAATAAAAATTCTATAAAAATAATCATAAATTGGAGTAAACAAATATGGAGTTCCATTATTCACAAACGAAGTTTTGTATTCAATTAAATACGCGGGTACTAGTAAAGAAACACCATTAGCTTTTAAGAACTCATAAGGTATATTTAACACCTCGAGCTTTGATGTTACATTACTTCTGAAAACAACAATAAACTGTGAAAAAACTAAAACTATAGTAGATATTTTAAAGGCTTTACGAAGATTAAACTTAAAACCGTAAATATTATGGTAGTACCATATGCTATAAATCAATAATAACAAGAAACCACCTCTTTGCCCCTTCAAAGCACTGATAAATATAATTACCAAAAACAACCTAGTAACTTTCATAAACTGTTTTTTATCAGGAATACCTGATAAGAATAATAAATATCCAAAATAATTTAAACGTGCTAAAACATTCCCAATCCAAGAGTATTTATAGTCCAGAACTTCTCCATTAAACAGAGCCAAATATCCTTGGGATAAAATAAATTTAAGAACTAAGATATTCATAATTACTGAGGGAATCGCCAATAGATATATAATATTTTTACCCAAATTGACAAAGCCATTATTTTTAGGTAAACATAATTCCTTTTTTTTGTAAAAAATTAAAAAAGCTATAGTCGCTGACAACAAATAAAACAGAACTAAATAAATTAACTCAACAACAGTAGAATTCGACAGAGTAATCCAATTGAACAAGTCCCCATCATTTATAGTAAAAGAGGAAAAATAATCTAGGAATATTCTCGAATAATTAAATAAAAATGAAAAAGTGAGAAATAACGTGTAAACACTCATATATCCAGATATTCTGGCAGAAAGGAATATCGTATATAAAAAAACGACAATAAACTCCGTCTTAAGTAAAAACAAAAGACTTGAATTTGATAAAATAGAAGAGTATGAATTATACTGAATTGTTAATAACACAACTAACAACAAATACTGTATCACATACAACCTTCTATTTATCAACGTATTAATAGCTCTATTTTGAGACATGTCCATTTATTAATTTCGATACAATTAAACTCAACTGTTCTTTCCTAATTGAAAAGAGTGATGGAATCAAAAAAACCGTTACAAGCAATAACAAAAAATAAACTATTGAATAACACATAACATTGTAAACAGGATCTACAATTTTAGCAACAATTAAATAAGTTATATACCCCAGTCCCATAAAACTAAATAGCACTTTTATCTGGTGTTTTATTTGACCAATAAAACTAATATCAATTAACCCACATGCAATAAACATAATTAAAACTGCTCCGAGTATTTGTGAAAGCAACATTTTGATCGCTAATCCGGTAGCCCCCAAATCTAAAAAGAAAATAAAAACAAACGTAAGAATAATCCCGATTAGCATATATTTAATACCAACATTTCGGTATTCTTTTGTCTTATGAAAGGTAAACAACAGTGTTCCTATTAATTTAGTGATAACTTGATATGCAAAGAAAAATGACATTAAAATTGTAGCGTATTTTGCATTTTCAAACCTCTCATCTGTAAAAACATATAAAAGATTTGATGCTTGATACAACATAAATACCGCAAAAATAATTGCCATTGAAAAAAACATTGGTATGTATGTAGAATATAATCTTTTTATTTCATTGAAGTTTTTTAACTCATAAAACTTTGAAAATTCTCTGGTGATGATTGGAGTCATCGCATTTGTAACCATAAAACCAATCGCTGCAATTTGAAAAGACAATCCATAATAACCTGTTTCTTCAGTTCCAGATACAGTTTGCAGAAACCATAAATCGAAAACATTCACCAAAATTACAACTATGCTATGTATAACAAGTGGAGAACAAAATTGTTTAAATTCTAAAAATAAATTTCTGAACGTCAATTTTGTTAAAGGTTTATCATCAAACCTCAAAATATTTTTATTTCTCAGAAAGATATATAACCCTAAAATATAGAAAGATAACGTGGCAACTTGAAAATATAAATACCCCTCCAAGTCTAATACATCAGTGAATATTAAAAACAAAAGTATTGCAAATGATGACAACTTGTAACCAATTTTAATTCCTTCCACAGGTAAAGTAAAAGCATAGGCATCTGCAACCTTTATAAATATGACCGAGAACCATGTTAAAAAACTAAATAAAAGACCAAGCCAAGCATAATATAATGGAATATTCGGAATCAATATATCTGTTAGACCAATTAGATTAATGAATAAAAGACCTAATGCCGCGATCGAAAGTATTATTCCTGAAATAACAGAATAAAATTGTATCAATTCTACTCTACTCGGTTTTGCTGAGAGTTTAGTAAAAAAGGCTATAGAGGAACCCATATCCAAAAAACCAAAAATATTTGAAAATAATTTTTTAATATAAACAAACTTACCGTACAAAATTGGTCCCAATGCTGATGGGACAATAGCTATTATCCCAACACCTACAGAAGTACTAACTAGGTTTGCTAATAGTTTTACTAGATATCTTTTGCTTAATTTATCTTCCAACTAGTATCAATTCAATAAATTCTCTAACCGCTCCATTTCCTCCACTTTTTTTCAATTTAATAATATTAGGAATCTCTTTTATTATATCAACTGAATTTTTCGGGCATGCTGCTATCCCTACCTTTTCTAATAATTCTTTACAATTCACATCATCACCAATATAAGCAACATTTTCTATCGAAATACCTTCCTTTTTACAAATTTCCAAAGCAACATTTAGTTTTCCTTTATGCTCCAAACCTTGATAAAGATAATCTACTTTCAACTTTGCTGCTCTGTTCGAAACAATACTAGTATCTTCACTTGTTATTATACCTGTCTTTATTCTATTTTTTCTTAAAAACTCAAACCCCTTCCCATCATGCGTATTGAACTTCTTTAATTCACTTCCGTCCTCACCATAATACATACAGGCATCAGTCAACGTACCATCTACATCTGTCAGGAACAGTTTTATTTCTGGAATAGCAATATCCTTATTTATTATTTTATCAAACATCAATTTTTCAGCAATTATCCAATCTTCTTCTTCATCTATTTCAACTGCCGTATATTCTTCCATTTCATAGACACCAATATTCCCAGATAATCTATTCTTACTCGACAAAATATTTTTAACCGTATTTATGTAGAATGCCCCATTTTCCATAAGCAACCCTTCAAAGTCCTGTCTCCTTGGTCTATTTTGAAAGTCATAATTTAAAGGAGTGAAATCATCATTCCAAAAAAACCTTTTTGTTCTTACGCATGTTAACAGAGAATGATAGCCTTTATTCCTAAATAATTCAGATGCATTATCAAAATCAATGCTTCTAACCAAAGGAGAAGTGGCCTGCACTAAGTAAAAAACATCAGATCCGTCAAGTTTCATTTTATCTATAAATTCCAGCATTACAGATTCCGTACTAGAAATATCTTGTGCGTTTTCACTAGACCTATTAAAAATGTTAACTTTAGAAAAATTAAAATCTTTTATGATACTTTTAATTTCAACACAATCAGTACCAATATATATTTTATCTATCGCAACCGATTCTTGCATAGATTTAACACTCCAATATAAAAGCGGTTTCCCACAAAATTTCTTAATATTTTTAAATGGGATTGATTTACTCCCGCATCTAACAGGAAGAAAGGCTATATTCATTTATTTTCTATTTTTGAGTTTATCTCTTTGAACTTGTTCGATAGGTAGTATGTCACTTTTTTTGTATTGTAAAGCATCACAAACTGCATTCAAATCTCTAACCAATTTTCCTAAACCACTAGGTTCCAATGAAGCTGCATGATCAGTTCCCTTCCAAGTCCTATCCTTAGTAAAGTGTCTTTCAATCCATTTTGCTCCTAATGTATACGCAGCTACATCCAAAGCAATACCTAAATGATGTCCAGAAAAACCTATTTCATTAACTCTATCTTTAAAGTTTTCATACAACCAATTAATTTCCAATAGAGCAACGTCTTTAGCGGGTACTGGATAACCAGAAGTACATGAATAAATCAACAATCTAGATTTTGCTTGATCATTTTCTTCAAAAAACTTAATAATCTCTTCAACTTCTTCTTTCTTTGTCATTCCAATAGATAGTTGAACTTGACCAAAATATTCATCACGTAATACTTTTAACATTTCAAAATTATTATTACACGCGGAAGGTACTTTTAAAAATTCCGGTTCAAACGTAATCATTTCTCTTGCAGAAGTAACATCCCAAACGGAAGTGCTATAACTAATACCTATAGAATCACAATATTCTTTCAATTCTTTATGTTGAGCAGTAGAAAATTCTAAAAATTCTCTATGTGCTCCATAGGTAGACCCATATGAATTTTCTACAACTGGATGCGCAGCATTATACTGTTCTTCTGTTAACAACTCTCTGTTGTTTCTCTTTTGAAACTTAACGTAACCCGCTCCTGTCTGTTTTGCTAAATCGATTAACTCTTTAGCGATACTCATTTCACCCATGTGATTACAACCTATCTCAGCGATAACTTTTGGTTTAGAATAATTGAAATTAAATGCCATAATTTTTATATTTATTTTAGTTTTTGTTTTATTTAATAGTTTCCAACACTGATTTAAAATCCTTTAGATAAAGCATATTCGGACCATCGCTTAAAGCTTCTTCAGGATTTTCATGAACCTCAAAAAAGAATCCATTTACTCCTACTGCATTTGCCAACTTTGCCATATAGGGTCCATATTTTCTATCACCACCGCTCTTGCCACCCAATGAACTTGGCTTCTGAGTAGAATGAGTAACGTCCATAATTACGGGATACCCAAACTCTTTCATATCAATAATCTGTCTAAAATCCACAACAAGATTTCCCAAACCAAACATAGAACCTCTTTCTGTTAACATTATTTTATTATTTCCAGAATCTTTAACCTTATTTGCAGGATAAATCATGTCCTTGCCATCCAAAAACTGAGCTTTCTTAATATTTATTATTTTATCAGTTTTCGCCGCAGCAATCAAAAGATCCGTTTGTCTACATAAAAAGGCTGGTATTTGTATAATATCAACAACTTCTGCCATTGGAATGGCTTGAGAAGCATCATGAATATCTGAAGTTATTGGTAGCTTAAATTCTTTCTTTACTTTTTCCAAAATTTTTAAACCTTCTTCTAGCCCGGGTCCTCGATAACTATCAATAGAAGTTCTATTGGCTTTATCAAATGACGCCTTAAAAATATAAGTAAGTCCTAATTCATCTGTTAATTTTTTGATACTTTCTGCGAGATGCATGATCATTGATTCATCTTCAATGACGCATGGTCCTGATAAAACAAACTTATTCTCTTGTAATTTCTTATACAACTCACTACTTTCCATATCTATTATTTTAATTTATTTATTAACTCACTTAGTAACCCCTGACATTCTAATACATAATCCGCTATATCTCTAAAAACACCTTCACCCCCTTTTGAATCCGTCACAATATCAACATTCTCTTTCATATATGACCTTGCGTCATTGGGTGTAATGCTTAAACCACATTGCGACAAAATACATAAATCAATTATATCGTCACCAATATATGCGATGTTTTCATCCTTTAAATTATATAAATCTTTAAATTTTGCATATTCAATTAATTTATTTTTTATCCCATGTTTGTGAAAATCAATTCTCAATTCAGAACATCTATTTTTCACGACTTGCGATTCTCGCCCAGTGATAACACCAACAATAAAACCCATTTTCGTTAAATGAGAAATAATCTGTCCATCTTTAACGTTGAATGTCTTATATTCCATACCGGAATTATCATAGGTAATACCACCATTGGTTAGAACCCCGTCAACATCTAACAGAAAGGCTTTGATTTTTAAAGCTTTACCTACTGTATTCCTATTAAATTCCATTTTTAATCATTTTTAAAGCTTGTTCATAATCATCAATTGAGTCTATTCCGATCGAAGCATAATTTGATTCAATCATACGGATCTTATAACCATTTTCAAGAATTCTTAATTGCTCCAATTTTTCCAACTTTTCCATAGGTGTTTTATCTAACGAGGAGTATTTCAGCAAAAACTCTCTTCGATAACCATAAATACCAACATGTTTAAAAAACATATTATTCTCAAAAAAAATTTTATCTGAATCCATCAAAAAGTCTATATCATCTCTTACGAAAGGAATCATGGACCTAGAAAAATACAACGCATCTTTTTGTTTGTTAACACCAACTTTAACTACATTTGGATCCAACAACTCCATTTTATTTTTAATTTTCTCCATTGCACTGCAAGCATCAACAGAATCTTTTGTAAACACCCCAAAAATTTCAGCAATAAGCTTTGGGTCAATAAATGGCTCATCACCTTGAACATTTACAATCACTTCACAATCCAATTCTTTAACTGCTTCTGCAATTCGATCAGTTCCAGATTCATGATCTTTGCTAGTTAAAATTATATTTTTCGTAAATCTTTCACAATCGTTAACTATTTTCTCATTGTCCGTTGCGATGAATACACGGCAATTGGACACCTTCATACATTGATCATAAACTCTTTCTAGCACAGTTTTCCCATTTAAATCCAGAAGAACTTTATTAGGTAATCTTGTAGATTCCAATCTCGCTGGAATGACTATTAAATTTTTCATATTAAATTCCTAAATCAAATAACTGAACAACCCCAACAAGATTTTTCTCGGCATCTACCACTAACAATGAATTTATTTTGTTTGAATTCATTATTTCACCAGCTTTTATCAATTTTTCATCTACCGAAATAATACGCGGATTTGTCGTCATGATATCGCTAGAGGTCAAATCAAAAAAATCCGATTGATTTGTTTCCATTGTCCTTCTTATATCACCATCTGAAATAACACCTTGAATTAACGTGTCTCTCATAACAATTACAAGGCCACATTTCCCACCAGTAATTTCATGAACTATTTCAGTCATTGAACTATCCAAATTAACAATAGGTAAATTTTCTTTCCTCATCACAGAACCTGCTGTCTGTAAAAGTCTTTTCCCTAAACTTCCACCAGGGTGAAATTTAGCAAAATTAACATCTTTAAACCCTCTTACCTTCATTAAAGCTACTGCCAAGGCATCTCCCATTACCATTGTGGCAGTAGTTGAGGAAGTTGGAGCCAACTGTAAGGGACAGGCCTCCTTTTCTACAGAAATATTCAAATGAAAATCCGTGTTTTTTGCTAAAGTAGAATTATTATTTCCACTCATAGAAATCGTTTGATTTCCTTGACTTTTTAAAAAAGGTATTAATTTTAAAACCTCATCCGTTTCTCCTGAATTTGAAATAAGTAATACAACATCATTTTCCTCTATCATTCCTAAATCGCCATGATACGCTTCACCTGGATGCATAAAAAAACTAGGAGTACCTGTACTCGCAAGAGTTGCTGCAATTTTTTTTCCAACAATACCAGATTTACCCATGCCGGAAATAATCAATTTCCCATTGGATTTTAAGACTAATTCGATAGATTTTTCAAAATCATCACTCAATCTATTTCCTAAATTCTTAATCTCCTCAGCTTCAATTTTGAATACCTCTTCACCGAAACCTCTTATAGTTTTATATTCCATTTTAATTTTTATTATTTTGCATAATGATATTTCTTAAACCAATCCACAAATTGCTTTACTCCTTCTCCAACACTTACATTACTTTGATAGCCTAATTTTTCTAACTCCGAAACGTCTGCCCAAGTCTGAGGTACATCTCCAGCTTGCATCGGTAAGTATTCTTTTTTCGCCTCTATTCCAAAACTTGTTTCAATTGCCTTGATAAAGTCTCCTAATAATTGTGGACTCCCATTCCCTATATTTGAAATCCTATAGGCAGGTTTGTCTTCTTCTTTTATTGGTGGATTCTCTAATAAAATCTCTATCCCGTTTATGATATCATCGACATAGGTAAAATCGCGAGACATATTACCATTATTAAATACTTTTATAGATTTCCCTTTAGAAATCGCATCTGCAAATAAATAAATCGCCATATCTGGTCTACCCCAGGGTCCATATACTGTAAAGAAGCGCAAACCTGTTGTTGGAATATCATACAAATGGCTGTAGGTATGCGCCATCAATTCATTGCTCTTTTTGGTGGCTGCATATAAAGAGATAGGATGATCTACATTGTCCTCTGAAGAAAAAGGAACTTTTTTATTTTCACCATACACACTAGAACTACTTGCATATAACAAATGCTTGATTTTATGATGACGACAGCATTCCAAAATATTTACATAGCCAACCACATTGCTGTCAATATAGGCACTAGGGTTTTCAAGGCTATATCGAACGCCTGCCTGTGCCGCTAAATTTACCACCACATCAAATTGATACTCAGTAAATAGTTCAGGCAAGGTCTGACGGTCCTCTAAATTCATTCTCACAAATTGAAAAGAGGCTTGATAGGTACTACTTTCAGCAGTTTTAAGAAAAACCTCCGCGTCTTTTCTAGCAATACCCAATTCATCTAGACGCGCATATTTCAAATTCACATCGTAATAAGCATTGATATTATCTATTCCTACGATCGTATGTCCTTTTTCCAACAAGGCTTTCGCTAGATGAAAACCGATAAACCCTGCCGCTCCTGTGATGAGTATTTTCATTAATGATTGTTCCTTTTTATATTGACTTTGACTCTGACTCTGACTTTGACTTTGGCTTTGGCTCTGACTAGATCCGTGTCTGTGTTATTTCAAAATACTATTTTTCAAACCACCTAGTCTTCTTTGTAAACTTATTAATACTTCCTGTACTTCTTTTAACTCTTCTTTACTTATATATTGTCGCTTTTCTGAAATAATAAGTTGTGTTTCCAATTCATATGCAGATCCTAAACTAAATTCTAAAAATCTTGCAAATTCTTTCTCAGAACTCCTACCTGCACCTTCTGCAATATTTGAAGGTATTGAGACGGCTGCTCTTGTAATTTGGCTAATTAAAGTATATCGCTCATTCTTGGGAAATTTCTCTATAATATTATAAACAGTGTCGACCAAATCCATGGCGTCCATCCAAACATCATATTTTTTGAAACTTCTCATTATTATTCACTGACTTTTTTTACTTTAACTTTGCCACTAACTCTAATCTTGCTTCTAAAACTAAGACCTTTCCGCTAACTTGAATGAGTCTATGTTGAGTCATTGTTTTCGTAAAATTGTTTTTTTCCTCTTCTATGTATCGATTCCCCTTTTCTCACGCAACCACTTCACGACCTCACGCTCTCACGGCTTCACGACACCACAATTTCACGATCTCACGACATCACGGCTTCACCATATCACGCTTTCACTACTTCACGATCCTTTCCCAATCTGGTAATATTCAAAGCCTTTTTCTTCTAATTGAAAAGCATTGTACTGGTTTCTTCCATCAAATATGATTGGCAGATTCAATTGCTCTTTGATCTCTTCAAAATCAGGAGAACGGAATTCTTTCCATTCTGTTAACAATAGCAACGCATCGGCATTTTTCAACACATCGTACTTAGCATTTACATACGAAATATTCTCAACCCCTTTTAAATAGCAGTCTTTGGCTTCTTTTATCGCCTTTGGATCATATGCCTGTACTTTTGCCCCTCGTTTTACCAATTCTTTCACGATATAAATGGCCGGTGCTTCTCGCATATCGTCAGTTCCTGGTTTGAAAGCCAAGCCCCATAAACCAAAGGTCTTTCCGGACAAGTCTTCTCCAAAACGTTTCACTATTTTATGTGCAATGACCAGTTTTTGCGCATCGTTTACTTTTTCTACGGATTGAATCAATTCTGCATGGTGCCCATGTTCCTCCGCTATTTTATTCAAGGCTTTGACGTCCTTAGGAAAACAAGAGCCTCCATAGCCCGCGCCTGGGTAAATAAAATTATATCCAATTCTTGCATCCGAACCTATTCCGATACGCACTTTATTCGCATCTGCTCCTACTTTTTCACAGATATTAGCAATCTCATTCATAAAGGATATCTTCGTTGCTAGCATTGCATTTGCTGCATACTTAGTCATTTCCGCAGAACGCACGTCCATCGCGATAAAACGATCGTGTGACATGCAAAAGGGATGGTACAACTGTTTCATTTTATCAGTAGCATAGTCACTTTCTGAACCTATCACTACTCTATCGGGTTTCATAAAATCTGCAATCGCAGCTCCTTCCTTTAAAAACTCCGGATTGGAAACTACATCAAACTCAATCTGAACTCCTCTTTGATCCAATTCTTTTTGAATTGTTGCTTTTACCTTATCGGCCGTTCCAATTGGTACGGTAGATTTATCTACCACCACCAATCTTTTTTGCATCGTTTGACCAATGGATTTCGCTACTGCCAACACATATTGTAAATCGGCTGAGCCATCATCTCCCATCGGTGTTCCTACTGCAATAAATACAATTTCCGCATCTTGAAGCGCTTCTGATAAATCAGTCGTGAAAAATAAATTCTTATTCTCAATATTTTTAAGGACCATGGCTTCTAAACCTGGTTCAAATATGGGGATAATCCCATTGTTCAGTTTCTCAATTTTCTTAGGGTCAATATCCACACAGGTAACCTTATTCCCCATTTCAGAAAAACAAGTTCCAGATACCAAGCCAACATAACCAGAACCGATTACTACTATATTCATATTTTATTTTTTGTTAGAGAGTCTTTTTCGGGAAATCGGGAGGTCGTGAAGTCGGGAGGTCGTATTTCACTAACCACTGCATCACGACATCACTAGGTCACGCCTTCACTGTTTCACTATTTCACGGTTTCACGCATCCAAACTATTTATTCTTTAGTTGCTCCTTTTCATGCACCTCTTTTCTCAAACCACTACTTGAAAAACGATGCTCTCTTTTATTGAAATACAAATGGATACCTTTTTCTTCACAATACGCTCTTCCAGTAAATTCTTTATTGGCGTATTCTTCTCCAATCACGCGGACATCTATCTTAAAGGATCTTAAAATATCTTCTAAATCTTGTTCCGTTGCATAGGGAACTATTTCATCCACAAACTTGCATCCTTTTAACTGAATATAGCGCTCTACAACAGATTGTACAGGCTTGTTCTTTTCAGGACGATCCAAAGTAGGATCCGTTTGGATAGCACATATCAAATAATCACATTGACGTTTGGCATCTTCTAACATTGTAATATGTCCTGCATGCAAAAGGTCAAAGGCACTAAAAGTAATTCCAACTTTCATAGGCTAGGTTTTAAATTAATTGTGCAAAAATAGCGTATTATTTTAACATATGTTAGCGCTTCATTTAATCAATTCATTAAAAACACTTTACAACAGTTATTTTCAAGAATTTCCATTTTTATTTATTTAAACAAATGACACGATTTAAACTGTATTTACAGTACTTTATTAAATAGAATACATTTTTAAACCTCTTCCTGTTTTCGATAAAAGAAGCTAAAAACACAAAGACTTTGAACTGACTTTGGCTGTTTCTTTTATGTCTTAGTCTTAGTTAACGTCTTCGTCACTTTTGACCTTCACATAATGTCTGTTCGAGTGCTTCGACAAAGGAGAAGTGTATCGAGAACTATGCAGATCGAAATTTAAAAACTTCTCGATACTAAATTCTTCATTTCATTGAACAGATTATCGAACGAGTTGGGAATGACCGTGCGGTTTGAAACTTTGACGAAGACGAAGGCAAAATAGCACTCCTTTTTTATAATAGCAGATTGCCGCAGTCGTACCTCCTTCGCAATGACCAATAGGGAAGGACATTAATTACTCTTTTATCTTTTCAAGCATTTTAATTAAGGAATCTTTCCAATAGGGAACATCAACTTTAAACTGCGTTTTTATTTTTGACTTATTCAAAACACTATACAAAGGTCTTTTAGCAGGTGTTGGATATTGCACAGTTTCTATGGCATTCGCTTTTACCGAAATAGTATTTAATTCAAAAATAGCTTTTGCAAAATCATACCAAGAACAGACTCCTTCGTTAGAATAATGATATACCTCAACCTCTTTAGTTTCTATCTGAGGTATGATATCTAAAATAGCCTTTGCCAAATCTCTTGCGTAAGTTGGTGTTCCCACCTGATCAAAAATAATTCCTAATTTGTCTCTATCTCTTCCAAGACGCATCATCGTTTTTACAAAATTATTACCATAACTAGAATACACCCAAGAAGTTCTAATAATGATAGAGTTCTCTGGTTGTATTTCTTGCATCGCCAACTCTCCTGTTAATTTTGTTTTCCCATAGACAGATTGTGGGTTGGGCTCATCCGTCTCAACATAGGGTTTGTAATTCTCCCCATCAAACACATAATCTGTAGAAATATGAACTAACTTGGTATTGTGTTCTTTGGCTATTTCGGCTAAATTACGCACCGCTAAATGATTGATGGCATCACTTAGTTCAACCTCATCTTCGGCTCGATCCACTGCCGTATGTGCGGCACAATTGATAATGACAGTTATAGAGTTCTCTATCATAAAAGCGGCTACCTTTTCATGATTGGTGATATCCAATTCTTTTGAATTTGTAAAATAAAAAGTGTAGCCAGCGTAACTTTCCGCTATGTCTTTTATTTCGGAACCTACTTGTCCGTTACTTCCTGTAACTAATATATGTGTCATTTGTTTTTTTTTATTAAATGAGTCGGGAGCTCTCACGACATCACACCCTCACGGCATCACCACTTCACGATTTCACGCCCTCACGCTCTCACGATTTCACTGCATCACTTTTTTGGGAAGTCGGGAGACCGGGACGTCGAAAGATAGGATTTCACTATTCCATGACATCACTATTTCACGATTTCACGCTCTCACCACTTCACGGCTTCACGGTTTCACGGTTTCACGCTCTCACCACTTCACGGCTTCACGGTTTCACGGTTTCACGCTCTCACCACTTCACGGCTTCACGCTCTCACCACTTCACGATTTCACATCTTAACCTAACTTTTTCTTTAATACTTCTCTTAACCGAAACAACATTTTATTTATATTATCAATCTCAATAAAAATAGGCTGATGACTTATACCATACCCTAATTTTTCAGCAATGATTAGCTGCGTTTCTAATTCACTCAATGATCCTTGTGCAATGGATAAAAAACGTATATACTCTTTTGTGGAATTCCTTCCGGCTCCCTCTGCAATATTTGAAGGAACTGAAACTGCAGCTCTTTGTAACTGAGATATCAATCCATACTTCTCATGCGCAGGAAACTTTTCACATATTTTATAAACAAGAACCACTAAGTCGATACTCTTTTTCCAAACATCAAGGTCTTTATGCGTCATTCTTTTTGTTATTTTTAGTTTACTTTCCGTGAGATCGGGAGGTCGGGAGTTCGCGAGGACGATTTTCAACACATCACCCTTTCACAGAATCACGACTTCACTACTTCACTTTTTCGGAAGGTCGAAAGATCGGATTTCACTATTCCACGACATCACCCTTTCACGGAATCAGGACTTCACGATTTCACTATTGCACGACATCACGACTTCACGCTCCCACCACTTCACGATTTCACGACCTCAAGGGCATCACAACTTCACGACATCTCGGTTTCACTATTTCACTCCTTTAATACAAATCCTCATTAAAATCAAAATATTCCGCATTTTCAAAGCTAGGCTGTTTTCTGTCTTTTCCTGACAACTTCATTTCCTCTACTTTTAACCCCCAATCAATTCCAAGTTGTTCATCTTTAAAATCAATTCCTCGATCACACTCTGGACTATAGTAATTATCTACTTTGTACGCAAAAGTTGCTTCATCACTCAAAACCACAAATCCATGCGCAAAACCCCTCGGGACTAACAATTGTTTTTTATTCTCTCCAGTCAATTCAACGGCAACATGCTGTCCAAACGTAGGAGATCCTTTTCGAATATCCACAGAAACATCTAAAACTTTCCCAGTGATCACACGAACCAATTTCGTCTGTGCATGCGGAGGTAGCTGATAATGCAAACCTCTTAAAACTCCAAAGGTTGATTTCGATTCGTTATCCTGGCAAAATCCTATCGTATAACCAATAAACTCCTCTAATTTATCCTGACGAAAAGTCTCTGTAAAATATCCTCTGTCATCACCAAAAACATTGGGTTCGCAGATAATTACATCTGGTATCTCTGTTCTAGTAAACTTCATTTTCTCCTTTTACTCTGTTTATTAAATATTGCCCGTAACCATTTTTCTTTAAGGGCTCCGCTAGTTTCAAAACTTGCTCTTTATCGATATATCCCATCTCATAGGCTATTTCTTCAATACAAGCCACTTTCAATCCTTGACGATTTTCGATCGCTTGAATATAATTAGAAGCTTCTAATAAAGACTCGTGCGTCCCTGTATCCAACCATGCAAACCCACGTCCCATTACTTGAACTTTTAAATCCCCTTGGTCTAAATATGTTTGATTGACAGAAGTAATTTCTAACTCACCTCTATGACTAGGTTTTACTTTTTTTGCAACATCAATAACCGAGTTGGGGTAAAAATACAAACCGACTACTGCATAATTGCTTTTTGGCTTTTCTGGTTTTTCAACTATGCTCAAAGCGGCACCTTCTTTATCAAAATCCACTACCCCATAACGTTCAGGATCTTGCACATAATAACCAAAAACCGTTGCTTTCCCTTCCTCTTCAACGTTTTTCAGCGACGACGCTAGTAATTTGGTAAAACCATGTCCATAAAAGATATTATCTCCTAAGACCAAACAAACATCATCATCACCAATAAATTCTTCTCCCAACAAAAATGCCTGTGCCAAACCATCTGGTGAAGGCTGCACTTTATATGAAAATTGCATCCCTATTTCTTCACCTGTTCCCAATAATTTTTTAAAATTAGGCAAATCATCCGGTGTTGAAATGATAAGCACCTCTTTGATCCCTGCCAACATCAATACAGACAATGGATAATAGACCATCGGCTTATCATTGATAGGTAACAATTGTTTAGAAGTTGCCTTTGTTAATGGATATAATCTTGTCCCAGATCCTCCAGCTAAAATAATTCCTTTCATATTATTTTTGTTTTATTAATGAGACTTCGACAAGCTCAGTCTGCAAACTTCGACAAGCTCAGCCTCCGAATTACTCATTTATATTGTTTTTTATAATAATCCTCATAAGCTCCGCTTACAATACGTTCCATCCAAACGGTATTAGACAAATACCAATCAATCGTTTTTGACAATCCTTGTTCAAAGGTCACAGAAGGTTCCCATCCTAGTTCTTGATTTATTTTTGAAGCATCTATGGCATAACGCAAATCATGTCCGGGTCTATCCTTCACATAAGTAATCAATTGCTCACTCGTTCCTTTTGCTATCCCTAATTTCTCATCCATTTGAACACATAATAATTTGATCAAATCGATATTTTGCCATTCATTGAAACCTCCAATATTATACGTTTCTGTGTTTGCCCCTTTGTGAAATACCAAATCAATTGCAATAGCGTGATCCACTACATACAGCCAATCTCTTGTGTATTTTCCATCTCCATACACAGGTAAAGCCTTATTATTAATTATATTATTAATAAACAAAGGGATTAATTTCTCTGGAAACTGATTTGCTCCGTAATTATTTGAACAATTGGAAATTACGTAAGGCATTCCATAGGTTTCTCCATAAGCTCTTACAAAATGATCTGAACTCGCTTTGGAAGCTGAATAAGGTGAATTTGGATCATAAGAAGTCGTTTCTGTAAACAAACCTGTTTCTCCTAAAGTTCCATATACCTCATCCGTACTTACATGATAAAATAATTTATCTTGACATTGATCCTGCCATAAATTTTTAAAAGCATTTAACAAAATCATGGTTCCTAATATATTCGTCTTTGCAAAAGCCAAAGGATCTGTAATAGACCTATCTACATGAGATTCCGCTGCCAAATGGATCACTCCATCAAACTGATATTTTTCAAATAATTTATTGATATAGCTTTCATCAGTGATATCCCCTTTCAAAAAGGTATAATTTGAGGCACTCTCAATATCCATGAGATTTTCTAAATTCCCAGCATACGTCAAGGCATCTAAATTATAAATTTGATACTCTGGATAGGTATTTACAAATAATCGTACCACATGAGACCCAATGAAACCAGCTCCCCCTGTAATTAATATTTTCTTTGACATTTTATTTTATTTTATTTTACAAAGAGGCATCTGCTCGGTCCTCTGATAATATATTTTTCACATCATAAATCACCGAGTTCTCTTTTTTCAAAGAAGAAAACTCAATTTGTTTGAATTCTGCATGTGCTACCGTTAATACAATGGCATCAAATGTTTTATTCGGCAACTCTGTCACGGCATTCATTCCATACTCATTCTTAACTTCTTCCGGCTTTGCCCAAGGATCATAAATAGTAATATCAGTATCATACTCTTGTAAGGACGAAATCACATCTACCACTTTTGTATTTCTAATATCTGGACAATTTTCTTTAAACGTGATTCCAAGAATTAAAATTTCAGCTTTATTCACTTTAATTTCTTTTTGAATCATCAGTTTCACGATCTCAGAGGCCACATAAGCTCCCATCCCATCGTTCATTCGCCTACCTGCTAAAATAATTTCTGGGTTATAGCCAAATTCTTGGGCTTTTTGAACCAAATAATAAGGATCTACACCTATACAATGCCCCCCAACTAGACCTGGTCTAAAGGGTAAAAAATTCCATTTGGTTCCGGCCGCTTCTAGTACATCATTGGTATTGATTCCCATCCTATTAAAAATCTTGGCCAACTCGTTTACAAAAGCAATATTAATATCTCTCTGAGAATTTTCAATAACCTTTGCCGCCTCCGCAACTTTAATACTTGAAGCTAAAAATGTCCCTGCAGTAATCACAGATCTATACAACGCATCCACTTTTACTCCGATTTCTTCCGTAGAACCCGAAGTTACCTTTAATATTTTTTCTACCGTATGCTCTTTGTCACCTGGGTTGATACGTTCTGGAGAATATCCCACATAGAAATCTTCATTAAACTTCAATCCAGATATTTTTTCTAAAACAGGTACACATTCCTCTTCTGTTGCCCCTGGATACACTGTTGATTCATAAATAACAATATCCCCTTTTTGCAACACAGCCCCTACAGTTTCACTTGCTTTTACTAAGGGAACTAAAACAGGACGGTTATTTTTATCAACTGGCGTTGGAACCGTTACAATATAATAATTACAATCCTTCAATTCCCCCACAAGATTAGAACAAAACAAGCCTTTCTCTAGAGTATTTTCCTTCTTCAAAACTTGTTGCAAAGTAACATCATCAACTTCCAAAGTTACATCTATTCCTGCATTCAATTCATTAATTCTTTCAGTATTGATATCAAAACCGACAACTGAGTATTTGGTAGCAAACAATCTCGCTAAAGGAAGGCCTACATAGCCCAAACCAATAATCCCTATCTTTTTTATCTCCAATTTGTTTCTTTTTAATTTTTAAAAGGATGCTCAGAAATGGGCATATCCGCAAACTTGTGATATTTCCCTTCCTCTTTTTCACTTAACTCAGCATTCCTAATTTGATGAACAATATCAATGGACTGTCGTGCATCTTCTAAGCCAAAACCTTTTCCATCCAAAATATCCTGATAACTTTTAGTGTGCAACTCCGTAAAACCACCACTAAATTCTATTTCTTCTCCTTCAACTGTAATCGACCTGTAGGTTCTTTGTCCTTTTTCTTTTATTGCTGCCGGCAATGCATCATAATCAATGGATAAAAACCATTTGACTCTTGCTTGCTCAAATTCTAAATATCCTGCAGCTCTGTCATGTGTATGTAAATGCACTATATTTTCTTTCACATCTCCAAAAACCCAAGAAAGCATATCATAAAAATGAACCCCAATATTAGATGCAATTCCACCCGACTTTGAGACATCCCCTTTCCAGGAAGTAAAATACCAATGACCTCTTGAGGTCAAATAGGTTAAATCTACATCGTATATTTTGTCTTTAGGACCGTTTTTAATTTTATCACGTAAAGCGATGATACTTTCATGCAAACGCAGTTGTAAGATCGTATACACTCTATTACCCGTTTCTTTTTCAATATTCATCAACGCATCCAAATTCCATGGATTTAAGACCAAAGGCTTTTCACATATGGCATCGGCACCACTTCTAAGCGCCATACGAATATGAGCATCATGAAGATAATTGGGAGTACAGATACTTACATAATCTAATTTGATCCCTTTTTCGCTTTTTAGCTTTTCAACATGTCTATCAAAACGTTCAAATTCAACAAAAAAGTCGGCATTCGGAAAATAACTATCCATTACACCAACACTATCAAACTTATCAAGCGCAGCCAATAAGTTACCTTCTGTATCTTTTATTGCTTTTAAATGTCTTGGAGCAATATAGCCTGCTGCTCCTATCAATGCATAATTCTTCATTTATAAAGATTTCATTTGGTTCCAATACCATGACACGGCTTCTTTCAACCCTTCCTGCAAAGAATATTTCGGGTCGTACCCTAAAATGGTTTTTGCTTTCTCAATACTTGCTAAAGAATGAGGAATATCTCCTGCTCGATTAGGGCCATATTCAACTGGTACTTTTTGAATTTCAGCATCAAATTTACTTAAATTATCTTTTAAAGAGCCTACTAAATCATTTAATGTAGCTCTTTCTCCAAAAGCAGTATTGTACACCTGATTCACAACCTCAGAATTTTCGGTTACCAAGGCCAATAAATTCATTTGAATCACATTGTCGATATACGTAAAATCTCTAGAATAATTTCCATCTCCATTAATCACAGGAGATTCGTGTTTTATAAATTGCCCTACAAACTTAGGGATCACTGCAGCATATGCTCCATTTGCATCTTGACGTCTACCAAAAACATTAAAATAGCGCAAGCCAATAGTTTCAAAACCATAGGTTTTATAAAAAGTATCAGCATATAATTCATTCACATATTTTGTAATCGCATATGGAGATAAAGGCTTCCCTATTACATCCTCAACTTTTGGCAAAGATTTGGAATCTCCGTAAGTAGAAGAACTTGCAGCATACACAAATCTTTTAACACCTGCTTCTTTAGAAGCTAATAACATATTTAAAAATCCAGAAATATTTACATCGTTCGTAGTAATCGGGTCTGAAATAGACCGTGGCACCGATCCTAAAGCAGCTTCATGCAAAACATAATCCACTCCGTTGACAGCCTTTTCACAATCCTTTAAATTTCTTATATCCCCAACAATCAATTCAAAGTCATTATTAGACTCGAAGTCAAGAATATTTTCTTTTTTCCCTGTAGAGAAATTATCCAAACAGACAACCTTATTCCCTTTTTGCAGTAATACTTCTATTAGATTCGAACCAATAAACCCAGCTCCACCTGTAACTAGTACTTTTTTATTTTTTAATTCTATTCCTTTAAAATTGTCCATAACAATTATTTTTTCTTTGAAAGCTTTTATTTTCTTGGTTTCGGCTTTACACCCACAAAATCCTTAAGATAATACGGCTCAAAATACGCTACATCTTCAAACTCTTTATTCTTTAATTTAGTATGTGACAAAGAAGCCATCTCGTTTGCAGATGGAAATTTTCCGTTCACAAAGACCGCATTTTCATGTAGGATGATCTCCTTACATTTCTCTGCACCATCTCCAACAAAATAAACTTTCCCTTTCGATAAATATTCAGAAAAGGAATTAGCATCAATAATCTCTGCTTCGGTTTTTCTTATTTTAACCAACTCATGATTATAAATTGCACTAAACACTTCCAACCTTCTAGCATCCAACATAGAGACAACTACCCCTTCTTCGATTGGATTAGAATTGGCTAATATATCTAATGTTTCTATTGAAATAAGGGGAATGTCTTTTGCAAAACAAATCCCTTTTGCAGCAGAAACTCCTATTCTCAATCCCGTATAAGAGCCAGGGCCTTTACCTACAGCAACTGCCGACAAATCGTAAAAATTAATTCCGGCTTGCTTTAAGACATTTTCAATAAAAACATGCAATTTTTCACCATGTGAATACCCTTCAGAATTTAATTCTTCGAAAGCTATTACCTCTCCATCTTGACTCACACTTACAGAACAGTTTTTTGTAGCTGTATCAAAATTTAAAATATAAGACATTCTATTTCTATTCTATTATTCGAAAGGCAAATATACTGTTTTTTACAAGGTCAAAATAATTGATTTTAGAGCAATTTATGCATGAATATGAGACTTCAACAGAAATTGGACTATGAATATGACTTAGACTTTGACCTAGACCATAACTATGACTTGTCTTAGGCTTTGACTTGGACTTGGACTATGCCTTTTGGAAGTGAAGCTGTGATGCAGTGAGATGGTGAAATTCGATTTCCAAACTTCCCGACTTCACTACTTCACGATCTCCCGGCTTCCCGATCTCCCGACTTCACCACTTCACGATTACCTGATACCTGACACCTAAAGTCTTCTTCCTGAAACGATCGCAACATATATCCAAGAAAATCCAAAAAATATTCCGTTATTTTACTCCATGAAAAAAATTGAAATAATTGAAAACACAATTAATTTTGTAAAGGAGAAATTAAAAAACGCCGAAGGAGGTCATGATTGGTTTCATATTGAGCGTGTTTACAAAAACACCTTAATGATATCAAAATCTGAAGAGGTAAATTCTCTAATTGTTCAATTGGCAGCTTTGCTACATGATATTGCAGACTCCAAGTTTCACAATGGAGATGAAACTATAGGACCAAAAATTGCTCAATATTTTTTGATTACACAAAACTTAGACAAAGAAAGTATTGTAAATATTATTAGAAATATTTCTTTTAAAGGAGGAAATTTTAAAAGTACTTTTCATTCTAAAGAACTAGCTGTTGTGCAGGATGCTGATAGATTAGACGCTATTGGAGCGATTGGAATTGCTAGATGTTTTAATTATGGTGGCTTCAAAGAAAGGGCCATATACAACCCTGAAATTGAACCCAACCTCAACATGACCAAAGAAGAGTATAAGAACTCAAATGCTCCAAGCATCAATCATTTTTATGAAAAACTTTTATTGCTGAAAGAAAAAATGAATACCGAAACTGGAAAACAAATCGCTCAACAGCGCCATAAATTTATGGAGACTTATTTGACTGAATTCTATGATGAATGGGATGGATTAAAATGATGGTTGAAACTTTCACAAAAACGAAAACGAAGGCGAAAATGAAGAACAAGACGAAGACGAAGGTAAAGGTTAAGGCGAAAGCAAAGACAAAGGTGAAGGTGAAGGCTAAAACTATCTTCTTTTCGAATACCAACTTTCCTACTTCCTACGACACGATTTTCGGCAAATCGGGTTCACATCCCCAATAACTCAACAATTCAACGGTTTCCACTTCACGGCTTCCCTAATCCCTAATTCCTAAACATACAGATTCCTTTTTTTTTAAAACCGTCATAGCAGTCGGAGGCGAGGGTCGCCGTGTTTTTAAATTCAATAGAAGAAAAGCTGTTTGAGCAAAGCGAGTTATTTTCTTCTGGATTTTAAAGCACTGGAAAACCGTCGAGACTGCAAGACTAGACTTTTTTGTTTCTTTTTTGGGTGATGTATAAAAGATAAAGAAGCAAACATTTGTTAGTAGTAAAATCTTATATTTTTCAATTGAAAACAGAAAAAGAGTAACGTAGCATACTATTTATTTCGATGCATTTTAAATCACCATTGAAATATTATCTAACTGCTTTCTCTTTCATTTTGTCTTGATACAAAACGAAACAAAAAATCAAGTCTTGACCTTTCGACGATCATTTTACAATTCAAAAGCCTAACTAAAAACAACTCGAACTACGTCCTAAAACACTTTTTTAGTTCAAGCCTTTTTCATTGAAATGATACTCGCCTGCAAGCTCTATGACCGGAACACCTGTTTGAATACTATTTTTCTAGGCTACTAACACCTACTTCCCTAATCCCTAATACCTACTCTACTAATTGCACATTGTTCATTGCTAATTGAACTTCGACGATAGTTCGACAAGCTCACCAACCAACTATGCCTCCGAAAAACAGCTTACTTAGCGCCAAAATTTGGTTTTCTTTTATTCAAAAAGGCAGTAGTTCCTTCAATAAAGTCATCTGTTCCAAAACAACTTCCAAATAAAGAGATTTCTGTTTGAAATCCATCCATATCATTTTTATAACCTGCATTAACCGCTTGTATCGCAACTTTAGCGGAGTTCGGCGCATTTTGAATAATCTTTTTTGCTATTGAAATGCAGGTCGGTATTAACTCTTCTTGAGCAACCACCGTATTGACCAAACCATAAGTACTCGCAAGTTCAGCAGAAATCATTCCACCAGTTAAAATCATCTCCATAGCCCTTCCTTTCCCTATGAGTTGCGGCAATCGTTGCGTTCCTCCATAACCAGGTATCAAGCCTAAAGAGACTTCTGGCAATCCCATTTTAGCATTTTCTGAAGCCAATCGAAAATGACAAGCCATTGCCAACTCCAAACCTCCTCCCAAAGCAAAGCCATTGACAGCAGCGATAACAGGCTTGGAAAAATTCTCAATAAAATCAAATAATATTTCCTGACCTTTTTTAGCCAACAATACACCTTCCTCTTTGCTAAACTCTGAAAATTCCGATATGTCCGCACCTGCCACGAAAGCTTTGTCTCCAGAGCCAGTTATCAAAACCACACGAACATTATCATCACTTTCAAGAGTAACAAAAGCATCATGTAATTCGGAAATTGTAGATTTATTTAAGGCGTTTAATTTTTTCGATCGCTCAATGGTAACCAAGGCGATAAACGATTCTAGTTTTTGGACGGACACATTTTCAAAATTCATAAGGATACATTTAGAAATTTTACTTCTCTAAATATACTAGAACTAATTTGCAGTAAAAACTATTTCAAAGGAATTCTAATAGAAAAAGTCGTTCCTTGACCTACCGCAGAATTAAAATCAATCTCTCCATTATAGGTTTCAATGATTTTTTTTGTCATTGCCAATCCTAATCCCATTCCACTATTTTTGGTTGTAAACCTTGGTTCAAATATTAAGTCTTTGAGATCATCTTCAATCCCTTCACCATTATCTTCAACCTTCAACTCAAATTCTGAAGAATGTTTCAATACAGTTACTTTAATTTTTGGTTCCTCAACATCTACAGCGGCTTGAATGGCATTTTTCAATAAATTGGTAACTACACGGATCAATTGGGTTTTATCCATATGCAGATGAATCTCGTCAATATCACTTACAAATGATATATTTTGATTTTCGAAGATATCCAAAGCGACCTTAATTACGGAAACCACTTCTATATCTTCTTTCTTTTGTTTTGGCATTTTTGCAAAATCAGAAAATGCTAAAGCAATGGAACTCATTACATCAATTTGCTGAATCAATCCTTCACTAAATTCTTTTAATTTTGTTTTTATCTCAGGATCTTCCGGATAAAAACGACGCTCAAAACTCTGAACCGTCAATCGCATGGGAGTCAATGGATTTTTTATCTCATGAGCCACTTGTTTTGCCATCTCTCTCCAGGCTTGCTCTCTTTCTGAACTCGCTAGTTTTTTAGCAGCATCTTCCAATTGATCAATCATATTATTATAAGCGGAAACCAACTTATAAATCTCCCTAGAAGTTGCTCCAATCTCAATTTTTTCAGAACCTCCTTGTAAACCTGTCTTCCCGATCTTCTCAATCTTTTCAATAATCGTTTTTAAGGAACGTGTGATATAACTTGACAAGAAATAGGCAAAACTAATTGCAATAATAAACATGAAAAAATACACATATGCCAATCGCTCTAAAAACTCAATCAAGTTTCTATCTTGAACTGAATTATTTTGAATATAGTGAAGTTTTAAAAAACCAATCTTTACACCGGCTTTGTTGTTTAAGTAACTATAGGAAGATTGTAAATTTTCATCTTCATCTATTTCCTCTGTCTCGACAAATCTGCTTTCAGTTTCTAACTGCTTTAACTCATAAGGTTTTAAAAAATCAGACTTATCATATACGCTATCTTTTGCTGCTATCGCTTTTGAACTTAGCAATAATTTCCCTTGCAAATCATAAAAGTTAATATTTACCTTATGCACCTTGGCAATCTCTAAAATAGGCTCCTTAAAATAATCGAAAAGCTCACTTGTTTCTAAGGGTTGACGTGTATTATCTAACTCATACTTAATACTCAAACGTGTTGCATTTTCCTTTCTGGCAAAACGACGTTTGTTATAATTAATAGTTTGTTCGTTATATTGATAAATTGTCATAAAAGCAATCAAAATATAGGTCAACAAAATCAATAAGATCATCGACAAAAATATTCTAATTCGTAAAGACAATTTTTTAAAATTCATAAGACAACTTTTATTAAACTAAAAACCTCACACCACATTTTTATTTTCCAAATAGTGTTTTAAATAAACAAACATAAATGGAAAAGTCATACTCAAGTAGGAAACATCAAATTTATGTTCAAACAACATCATCCTCCAACCCTGAACAATACAAACATTTATCAAACCGAAAAAGGGAATTAAAAATACAATAACACCACTATACCAATAACCTAATGCGTCATTTTTATTTGAGAAAGCTACTATCACAGGGGCAATTAATAAAACATATGCATACCAAGGAGCCTTATTCGTCTGCAAATTCCATGGGTTATTAGCTACAATTGCCTCTATATTTATCGCAGACAACATAATAGGCAAACAAAGCAAACCAACAAAAAGCACACCAGTAACTAAACTAATTACCTTATTCCTAGTTTCTGTTTGGATAAAATCTTTGAGGAAAAATATAATAATTGGGATCAAAACAACACCACGGGTCAGAATAAAAAAAGCCAAAAGTCCTCCTATTAAAACAGGTCTTGAAAAGAAATTCGTTTTTCTTTTTTGGAAAAGCCATTCAATACAGATAACGAGTAAAAAAAAGTTACTCAAAAGGTCACTTTTTGCCAGAAGCTCCCACCATAAAGCCGGAGAAAAAAGATACAGGAACAGCAAAAAATACTTGTTTTTAACTACTCGAAGTCTGTAATTCAAATAAAGCCCAAAAACAACAAAAGTAAATACCTGAAGATACCCTACATCACCTAACAAATAAAAAGGTAAAGCCAAGTATCCCAAGCCAGGGAAATTAGAACTTAGGTTCCCCACATGATCCGGTCGATCATAAGGATAAACCCCTTTAATAATGCCTTCTACCGTTATTTCAAGAGCAGACCATCTATCTGTAATCAAAGCATTTTCGTCAGTCATTTGAATGATCATAAAAAACACCAATGCAAACAGAACTATAATAACAGGAAATAATTGACTCCATATCTTTTTAGAATTCAGGAATTCAAAATAACCTTTAAAAAACAATAAAACTACTCCAAAAAATGTTGCTATATAACCCAAAATCAAAACAAGAGGCTCTATAAACCCTTGTCTTGAACCATATTTATACACAAACAATCCGTTGATAAATATATATAGCAGCAGTGAGATTTTAGTATAAATATCCTTCATAGAAACTGAAATATTTCAATCCTTCAATTTAATTTTATAATAGATGATCACCAATGCTAAAGAAGCAGTTATGGTATTTGCAATGGTCATGGAAACACTTTTTATAAAGATACCATAAACCAGCCACAATAAAACTCCAACAAAAAACATCAAAAACATGGCCAAAGAAATACTCTCAGCAGATTTTGTTTTCCAAATTTTATAAACTTGAGGTACAAAAGAGGCTGTAGTCAAGCTAGCCGCAACCAAACCTATGATTTCAATTTCTATTGGAATTACTTCCATATTACTCTTCTGGCGAATTTGGTAAACGTACCGTTTCTAAATAAATAGTATCGTCCACCGCTTGATCATTGTCCCTATCTTGAATCCCGGTGATTGCAAATCCGTCTTCAATTTTCTCTATACCAAAAGAAACAGTTACATCTTTTTTTCCTGGTCCTTGAGCAAAATCATAAAACAAAGAATCTTTAGTCACTCTCCATTTCCCTGTGGTACTTTGCCCCGTTGGTCGGTTATTTTTTTCGGTCCAACTTTTAAAAGTCCCATCTGCTTTATACGTAGAAAATGCTTTTCCTTGACGCTGTGCCCTAGGATCATGTGGATTGGCAAAATCAATATCATACTCTACCAAAGTATCCTTCCCTTTAAAAGTCTCAAATTCCAATTTCACAAAAACTGTTTCCCAGTTTCCAATTATATATTTCTGCATCTTTTCATCTTCTGTAGCACAAGACGTTACCACAAAAGCCAACACAACTAAAAACTTTATCCATTTCATAACTAAACAATTTGAGTTAGATTAACCTACAATATTTACAATTTTACCTGGTACAATAATTACTTTTTTCGGAGTTCTCCCTTGCAATTGCGCCTGCGTTTTTTCATGAGCCATCACAATTGCTTCAATTTCATCCTTAGAAAGATCTAATGACAATTCTAAAGTAAAACGCATTTTACCGTTAAAAGAAACAGGATATACCTTCGTACTTTCTACCAAGTGACTCGCTTCAAAAACAGGGAATTCTGCTGTAGAAATGGAAGTATCATGGCCAAGTTTACTCCATAATTCTTCTGCGATATGCGGTGCATATGGAGAAACCAACACCAATAAAGGTTCTAAAATCTCGCGCTTATTACATTTTAAGCCTGACAATTCATTTACCGCAATCATAAAAGTACTAACAGAGGTATTGAAAGAGAAATTCTCAATATCTTCTTGTACTTTTTTAATAGTTTTATGCAAGGTTTTCAATTCATCTTTGGTTGCTTTTTCATCAACAACCGTAAATGATTCCCCTTGGTGATATAATTTCCATAATTTCTTCAAGAAAGAATGCACACCAGAGATACCCGATGTTTTCCAAGGTTTTGCTTGTTCTAAAGGTCCTAAGAACATTTCAAACAATCGCAAACTATCTGCTCCATACTCTTCACAAATAGTATCCGGATTTACAACGTTGTATTTAGACTTAGACATCTTTTCAACTTCTCTTCCAACTAAATATTTACCCTCTTCTAAAACAAATTCGGCATCAACGAAATCCTTATTTAAAGGGTGATTTTTAAATCCTTCAACATCCAATTCATCAGAACTATTTACCAAAGAAACATCCGCATGAATGGCTTGTACTTTTTGTTCACCTATCAAACCTTTTGACACAAATTGGTCAGTACCTTCAACTCTGTACACAAAAGCACTTGTACCCAGTATCATTCCTTGGTTGATTAGTTTTTTTGAAAATTCATCCACAGGAAGATGTCCTTTATCGAACAAGAATTTTTGCCAAAAACGCGCATATAACAAATGCCCTGTAGCGTGCTCAGAACCTCCTATATACAAATCGATATCTTGCCAGTAATCCACAGCTTTTTTGCTCACAAACTCACCCTCATTTGATGGATCCATGTATCTATTAAAATACCAAGAACTTCCAGCCCAACCTGGCATCGTATTTAATTCTAATGGAAATACAGTAGTATTATTTATTTTATCTACACCAACCACTTTTGAAGTTTCGCAATCCCAAGCCCAAACATCTGCATTTCCTAAAGGTGGTTTTCCATCTTCTGTAGGTAAATACTTTTCAACTTTTGGCAATACTATTGGCAAATGCTTTGCATCAATCATTTGTGGCATTCCCTCTTTATAATACACTGGGAAAGGTTCTCCCCAGTAACGCTGTCTGCTAAACACAGCATCACGCAAACGGTAATTTATTTTTCCTTTTCCAAAGCCTTGTTTTTCCATTTCGTAAATGGCCAACTTTGTAGCTTTTTTCACAGTCAACCCAGACAAAAATTCTGAGTTGGCAATTTTTGCTGTTTTATCTTCACAAGCAGCTTCTGAAACATCAACTCCTTCAAAAATATTTTTTATTTGAATTCCAAAGTGATTTGCAAAATCCCAGTCGCGCTGATCTCCACATGGAACCGCCATTACAGCTCCAGTACCATAACTAGCCAATACATAATCTCCAATCCAAATTTGGATTTTCTCTCCCGTAAAAGGGTGTTTTGCATAAGCTCCAGTAAAAGCACCTGAAATGGTTTTTACATCTGCCATTCTATCACGCTCCGATCTTTTTGCAGTCGCCTCAATATAAGCTTCTACTGCTTCTTTTTGAGCATCCGTAGTTATCTTAGAAACCAATTCATGTTCTGGTGCTAAGGTCATAAACGTCACTCCAAAAATAGTATCAGGACGCGTTGTAAATACTTCAATCCTATCCCCAACCCTTTCCAAAGGAAAGGTAGTTGAAATATTTTTCTCTAATTTTAATAATTCAGAAGCCTGATTGCTTAATTCTTTTTCAATTTTAGATAAAACCTGTTCTAAGTCACCAATAACTTCTTCATTTTTAAAACGAATTACTTTAAAGCCAGCAACTTCTAACTCTTTCGTTCTTTCAGAATCTTTCTCTAATTGATAGTCATGTATTTTTCCATCAACTTCAATGATTAATTTTCTAGATAAACAAACAAAATCCACTATATAATCCGAAATCAAATGTTGTTGCCTAAATTTAGTTCCAGCTTTTTTGCCTTTTAAAGCTTTCCAAAGAACTGCCTCTGCTTCTGTTGGGTTTGCCCTCATTTCTCTTGCTTTCTCCAATAGCAAATATGAATTACTTCCACCAGTCATGTAGCCTGGATTATTGTTTTCGCTATCTTTTTGAGTTCCTTTCCCTTCGGGGAAGGTTAGGATGGGGAAAGAAACACTTGCTCCTTGTGATCTTCCAATCCAATTGGTTTGAGAGTCTTTCAATGGTTGAGGCCAATCTATTTTTTCTAACCCATCTAACAAACGTTGTGAATATGCAGAAATTCGCATACTCCATTGTTTCATCTTTTTACGAACCACAGGATGTCCTCCTCTTTCAGAAACTCCATTAACAATTTCATCATTCGCTAAAACTGTTCCTAAAACCGGACACCAGTTTACCTCTGTTTCAGAAAGAAAGGTCAATCTGTATTGTAACAAAATAGCTTCTTGCTCTTCCTTTGAAAATGCCTTCCAATCCTCAGCAGAAAAAATAGCGATCTCTTCATCCGCAGCAGCAGAAACATTTGCATTCCCCTCTTTCTTAAAAATAGTAATTAGACTTTTGATATCCTCCGCTTTGTCTGTATCTAAATTGTACCAAGACTCAAACAACTGAATAAAAATCCATTGCGTCCATTTGTAATATTCTGGACTAGAAGTACGCACTTCACGAGACCAATCAAATGAAAATCCTATTTTATCTAATTGTTTTCTATAGGTCGCAATATTTGTTTCTGTAGTAATTGCAGGATGTTGTCCTGTTTGAATGGCATATTGCTCCGCAGGCAATCCGAAAGAATCATATCCTTGAGGATGCAATACATTAAACCCTTGATGACGTTTGTAACGAGCATAAATATCAGAAGCGATGTACCCTAATGGATGTCCAACGTGTAATCCTGCACCTGAAGGATAAGGAAACATATCCAAAACATAATATTTTGGTTTTTCTGTTGTCTCACTAGCTTTGAAAGTTTGATTTTCAACCCAGTATTTTTGCCATTTGGCCTCTATCTCGTTAAAATTGTAATCCATTATTTCTGAAAGGGTTCAAACCCTTTATTGTTTTGAGTTAAGTTGCAAAAGTACAGTTCTTAACTGAAAGTTAAAAATCCTATACTTGAAACTTTAACGCATAAAAAAAGCGACTGATAACAGTCGCTTTTACATAAAATATTTTTTCTAATCTTCTAAAGTTATTGGCAACTTTACAAGTGTGGTTCCCCAACCCAAAGATAAATTCATATCTTTTTCAAATGCGATAGAAAAGTTTTCCAATTTTGAATTATTCTTAGAAACCTTTCCAGTAACTCTTAACACATCATTGCTTTGTTTGTAGCTATAAGCCCCCCAAACATTATGATCTTTGCTTAAAATAAAAGTCCATTCCTTTTCTCCTGGAATTGTAAACAAAGTATAGATCCCTTCTTCTACCTCTTTGCCTCCAAAAACAACATCTTCGTAAAATCTAATCTCAACAGCTTCATTGGCTCCTGTTCTCCAAACTTTTCCATTGGGAGCAAGAGATGATACCGATCTTCCTTTTAAAAACGGACGTGAATAAGTAACTTTCACTATTTTGTCTGATTCCCTATGACTACTAGGAAATGTTGCTACATCCAACGGACTTTTATCCATTGAACTAAATTTTTGCGCTTCTAAATCATTGGTAAACACCAAGGAAATAGCTAAAAGCATCAAAGTAAAAATTGATTTTCTCATAAGAATAATTATAGTTTTTGTGTAAAGTCTCACAAAACTACGATTCCTTACATCCCGAAAAAAATAATATTTTGTTAATTCTAGTGATTCGCTTGCTGAATATAGGAAGATAAATTTTTCTGGATTTCTCTATTCCCAGTTTTATAGAAAGTTAATGCTCCATGATTACTCATAAAACAATTTTCAATTCCTATTTTTTCAATAATCCCTGCTTTTGTCATGGCATCCCTAACAGGCCCTTTTACATTTGTAAAGTGAATTTTTATTCCTTGTGTCGCATAAAAATCTATACGATCATTCCACATGGCAGCGCCGGTACTATCCAAACCATTGATACATTCACAATCTAAAATAATCAGCTTCAATGCTTCTCCTTTTTCTGTTGCTAAATCATCCAATCGCTCTCTAAAATAGTTGGTATTTGCAAAATACAAATGAGAATCAAAACGGATAATCAAAACTTCATGATGAATCTCCATATCATCAAATCTGTTTATATTTCTAAAAAAACGGGTGTTTGGAATTCTACCTAAAACAGCAACATGCGGTTTTGAAGTCCTAAAAATCACCATTACCAAAGACAAACTTACACCTACACCAATTCCTTCTTTGATCCCAAAAAACAGTGTTCCGATAAAGGTAACCAACAGCATCCAAAAATCAATTTTATTCACATTCCACAAACGCATTGCTTCTTTGTAATCAATCAATTTCAAAACAGAGACAATAATGATGGCTGCCAATACGGCTTTAGGCAAGTAATAAAACATCGGAGTTAAAAACAATAGAACCGAAGCAACAATTCCAACGGAGAAAAAAGCAGCAAAACCGGTTTTAGCCCCAGCATCTTGATTGACTGCCGACCTAGAAAAACTGGCTGTGGCAGGATAGGATTTAAAAAAGGAACCCAAAACATTCCCCAACCCAATTGCTATCAATTCTTGATTCGGTTTTACTTGAATGATATCCTCATTTGTCTCTAAGGATTTCCCTATGGATACGGTTTCTAGAAAACCTATCATTGCTATTGTAATAGCAATCGGAAGCATTTCCATCACCGTTTGATAACTAATATTAGGCATGGCAAAAGAAGGCAATCCCGATGGAATTTCTTTTATGATTGCAACCTCATGAAATGTATTGTTCAGAAACTTAAGGATTAGAATTCCCAAAATCACAACAACCAACGGACTTGGTATATTTTTATTGATTTTCTTCAGTATAACAATAATTGCAATCGCTCCTGCTCCAATAGAAAAAGTCTGCATATTCGTATCCAATACATTTTGATAAAAATGAATCAAAATTTCATGAATCCTATTACTTCTAGGAATCGGTATCCCAAGCAAATTTTTGAATTGATTGACACCAATAATTATTGCAGCAGCAGATGTAAACCCACTAATTACTGGCCTTGATAAAAAATTGACAATAAAGCCCAGTTTTAACACTCCCAGCAATACTTGAATCACCCCTACCGTAAATGCGAGCAAAATTGCGATTGCTACAACATTCTCCGTTCCTACAACAGACAATGAAGCAATTCCTGCCGCAACCAGCAAGGAATCCATAGCTACAGGTCCTACTGCAACTCTTGGCGAAGTTCCCAATATTGCATACACTAATTGAGGAATCAAAGCGGTATACAATCCATAAATCGGAGGTAAGCCAGCAATCAATGCATACGCAATTCCTTGAGGAATCAACACCACACCAACAGTAATCCCAGCAACGGCATCTTTCTTTAAAAGACTGCTATTGTACTTTGATATCCATTGTAATATTGGTATGTACTTTTTCATTGATGCACTACTTTTCTCAATCGTTTTTATCCAAATATTCTTTAAAACAATTCTCCTTGAGTTCTTCCTTTCGTTCTTCCCAAATGCTTATAGGCCAATTCCGTCACTTCTCTACCTCTCGGTGTTCTCATAATAAAACCTTGCTGAATCAAAAAAGGTTCATACACTTCCTCTATAGTTTCGGCATTCTCTCCAACAGCAGTCGCTAAGGTAGTCAACCCCACTGGACCTCCTTTAAATTTTTCTATGACTGTGGTTAATATTTTATTATCCATTTCATCCAAACCATGAGCATCAACATTCAATGCTTCCAATCCAAATTTGGCAATTTCAATGGTAATAGATCCATTTCCTTTGATTTCCGCAAAGTCTCTAACACGTCTCAATAAAGAATTTGCAATACGAGGTGTCCCCCTACTTCTTCCAGCAATTTCAATAGCGGCCTCCATGCTAATTGGAGTATTTAAAATCGCAGAACTTCTTTGTACAATGGTCGTTAACAAATCGGTTTTATAATATTGTAGTCTACTACTAATCCCAAACCTAGCACGCATCGGTGCTGTTAACATTCCAGATCTCGTGGTAGCTCCAATTAAGGTAAAAGGTTCTAAGTTTAACTGTACCGTTCTTGCGTTTGGTCCAGATTCAATCATGATATCAATCTTATAATCCTCCATAGCAGAATATAAATATTCTTCTACCACAGGACTCAATCTATGAATTTCATCAATAAACAAAACATCACGCTCATCTAACCCAGTAAGCAAACCGGCCAAATCACCAGGCTTATCCAAAACAGGACCAGAAGTTACCTTGATGCCAACATTCAACTCGTTTGCCAAAATATTAGCAAGCGTTGTTTTTCCCAATCCGGGAGGGCCATGAAATAAAGTATGATCTAAAGCTTCTCCTCTTCTATTTGCCGCTTCTACAAATATTTTTAAATTTTCCAGTGCCTGTTCCTGTCCTGTAAAATCGTCAAAACTTAAGGGTCTTAATTTTTTCTCTACGTCCATTTCATCATGCGAGAAATTGGAGTTTTCTGGATTTAGATTTTCATTCATTCATTCGATGCTTAGATAGCACGAAGATACTAAAAATTATAGCTCACTAAAGACTCTTGCACTTGTTGACTTCCATTTTATCTTTTATAAAAATCAATTTGTAACTGCATGTCATTTAATTCCACTTATATCTCAATAGCAACTCTAAAGAACCATGAGTATTCACCTTTGCGATCTCTGATACATTCATATCATAAGCAAACCCAAAATTAAAATTACTTTTTGAAGAAAACATCGTATAGATAGAAACTGATTCTTTCCAACGATAATTCAAACCAGCTTTCAATTTCTGTTGGTATTCTAAAGTTGTAGATAAATCATAAGTAGCTGTCGTACCAGCCACAAATCTGCCCATGATCGCTGGTATTAACGAAAAATCATCATTGAATTCCATGATATACCCACCTCCAAAATAAAGATGTAAATAATTCACTACTATTTCCGGCGCATCAACTTCCAAGGCATAACGTTCAACTTTAGAGGCATTGGGAGTAGATAGACTGATGTAATACTGCGGATGCGACAAATAGATTCCGGCACCAATGGTAGGCGTGACATAACTTTCATTCTGACTAAATTTTGTATCCCTATCGGGTGCTCCAGCTTTTGTTAAGTTCAAGTCCACAAAGCTAACACTAGCTTTCAATCCGAAATGTACATAATACTCATCTGAAAACTGTACCTCATACGACAAATCAAAGGCAGCATCCGTTTTATTTAAAATAAAAACTTCATCGTTTACAACCGATAAACCAAAGCCTAATCTATCATGAATAGGGGCAACATAAGACAATACAGATGTATTGGGAGCATAAGGCACCCCTGTCCATTGACTTCTATAAGACAAACTTGCTTCAGCATGCTTTTTTACCGAAACATAGGCAGGATTGATGATGTTTAAATTAAAATTATACATCGTAAAATTAGGTTCTTGCTGTGCTGTCATTTTTAAAACACCTATGAAACAAAACATACAAATTAGACATCTCATATTTTTTATTGCTCTTTTACTTCTAATCATCACCAATCTTTTAGTATGTTATATAAATCCATCCTTGTACTATATGCTTCCCCGTAGCTTTTAAATCCAATACAAAAAAGTACGAGCCTTCTGGTAGTTTTGCCTCTCCACTTGTAAACATATTCCTTCCATCCCAAGTATTGTCATAAGCGTTTGCTTTGTACACTAACGCACCTGACCTACTATAAATAGTTAGCTGATTGTTTGGATAGTTTTCAATATCTCTTATGACTAAAACATCATTAATACCATCTCCATTGGGTGATATTCCATAACCTACTTTTTCTTGAATTTGGTTGGCATCCAAATAACCATCATTCTCATCATCATCATCACAATGATCAGGAATATCATCTAAATCACTATTCACCGTAGAAATAAGAATCGAATAGGTATCAGACATAGTACTTGTATTCATCGACAAATCAGTAGCGGTAGCAGTAAATTCATAGTTCCCATCTTCTTGAGTTATTTCACTCATATCCAAACTCCATTCACCCGCTATATTTGTATTCGCGTACCCCATTGAAATTCCATTCATAAAAATTTCCACCACAGTCTCTGGCTCTGCTATTCCGACGATAATGAAATTATTATCAGAAGTCACCTCTCTATTGTCTGGACAAGTAAATGTAGCCGCTTGTAACACCGTTGGTGGATTCGGAGCCGTGATATCTAAAGTTGTAAAACTTCTAATTTCACCATATCCTATCCCCATTGAATTCACCGCATAGGCTCTGTAGTAATAAGTGGTTTCACTATTCAAATTGTCTTTAGCACTCCTAAAAGGGACTCTAGCATCCAGCTCAATTCTTACCAACGAAGAAGAATTTTTAGCGACCAAATTTGAATTCACATTCCCTAAGATAAAACCTTGTTCTATCACTTCATTTCCTCCATTTGAAATGAGCTTCCCTTCAAAATTGGCTGCGTTCCCAGAAACGTCTGCAGCTTCCATCGTACTCACTACGGGAACATTCTTTTCAATGGTTAAAGACCCCTCTACAATCCTAATCACATAATTAGTATTTGAATACTCCATGCTAATGTTATAAACCCCAACTTCTTCTCCTACATCTCTTTTGATAAGCTTAGAAAGATCCGTAGAATCATCAAAATCTCCTGAAGTTATTTTATAGGTAAACTCAGGATCTACTGTTCCAAATCCTTTTGTTAAATGATCCAATTCAATAATTAATTCTCCTAAAGTAATCGTCAAATTAGAACTGATATAGGTTATCAAATAATTTGGATGTGATAAGGTAGAATATATCGGGTATTCACCCAACGCTTCACCATCTTCCCTAATCAATTCACCTTCAAAAACATCTCCCTCTACAAACAATCCTGAGGTTACTTGATAGGTGAATTTTGGATCTGGAGAACCATACCTCTTTACTTGACTTTTGGCTTCTACGGTAATAATTGAACCCGTTGTGCATTTAGGGATATAATGTAAAAAAGTTGTGCAACCTGCTAAATAACAGTAGATTGAGGTTTAGACACAACAATTTTACGATGCACAACTTCCAAGCAAATTACGACAAAATTC
>Ga0209223_10000586_pt1 | contig 42223 bp, 34 predicted proteins | sample COG_06_FD_184750 | JGI IMG/M metagenome (GOLD analysis project Ga0209223, IMG submission 184750) | Pelagic Microbial community sample from North Sea - COGITO 998_met_06 (SPAdes) (version 2) | ecosystem: Environmental > Aquatic > Marine > Neritic zone/Coastal water | place: Helgoland, sampling...
AAAAAATTAAATGAGTCAAAAAAATGAAAACTTTATTGATAAAACATTCACAATAATCGCCGATGTTTTATTAAAGACTTTTCCTGCAAGTAAGCAGGAAAAACAAGCCTTTTTCTACTACCGAGAAGGTTTAGCCGCACAATCCGCAGGTGAACATGCAGAAGCTTTAGAAAATTATTATGAAGCCCTTAATTATAGCGTAATAGTAGTTCTCAATTTTATTGAAACGATTTATAGAGAACAAGAAAAAATAGATCGCGAAAACTTATAAGTCACTCTTCAGTCTCACTAATTTACGAGTTCATAGAGAGTTCGTGACTGTCTGTGGCAGAAAATTTTTAATAATAAAAATTTACAAGAGAAGTTATGACAGGTCCTTTAAATCAGTTCGAGTGAATATTAAGCAAGGAAAAACGCCGAAACTTATTTTTGGTAAATGACAAAAGGAGTTCAGCTCATGGAGTTAGCGTGCGAAGTGGTGTGTCTTTCAAAGAACAGTAGCAAAGCTTTTTAGCGGAGATGATGTGAGATGGACAATAACTTCTCTAGTTTGGTTAATAGCTGTAAAATCCTTCTGTATTAATTTAAAACTAGTTTTAAAATATAATGAAGTTACTTATTTTTGATCTCAGCATTTAGATGAGATCGGATCAGTTTTACATTCAAGGTTTGACTGATCGTCGAAAAAACAGAGAAATTTTAATGTCTTGTACTATTTTTTACAATAAAATTTTGTAAAAAGTGTTACAAAATCATGTAAAAAAATAGTACAAAATATAAAATGTCTAAATGATGGTTTTTTGTCTGTAAAATAAGGCCAAAAAGTTATTTTGATCTATTTTTCCACCGTAATGACTCTGATTCTTATATATATTAATATTGTCACGTTTATGCCATTAAGGTCCACTAATACCAATTTACTATAACTTGTAAAAACTTGAATGATTGGACAAGAATTCACAAATAGATCTATATGTAATCCTTCCAATCGTAGGAATATCACGTAATGATTTTTTTGCTCTTAGAGGCTCAGTTTTGAAGAGCGAAGACGTTTCATAAAAATCATTAAGCAATAAGCTTCGATTTGTTTTGGTTTTAACGAATTTCCATTTCTAATATATTCGTCGATTAATGCCTGTGATTCTTTATTTTCAACATGTTTGTATGGTTTAATATCATTAATATCAATTATGTCCACTAAATTACCAAATTTTATTTCCCCTGATGAGGAATTACATTCTAGTTCATATGCACTTTCAACTTCATATTTTCATTCTTATATGAAATTTTACTTACCAAATCCTCTATTAACTGTTCTGAAATTTTTTGTCTTATTTTTTCATTGTCAATTTTTGTTCTATGACCTTTTAAATGGCTTTTTAGCATGTGGGTTTGAACGTCATGTAATAAATCTAAATAATCTATGTTTAAGCCGATATTGGGTATTAAATGATCTTGAGAGTGATTAATGGAACTCCGTAAGTACATTATGCTTATCTTTATATTTTTTCACAATCAGACCACTTTTTTCTAGGCTCGAAAAACATTTGTAAACTGCGACTCCAGGATTTGCTTTTTTACTACAGTATTTTTCCGATAATAATTTTCGCGTGCGTTGTTAATTTAATTTCACAGTTTGTTGTGTCATGAAATTGAATAACATATACAAAAGACACATTGGGTTGTTTTATTTTGCTCAAATATATTTAATTTAATTTCTAAATCCAGTAATAATTTTTTTCAACTTCAATCTCTTCATCGTTATAAAAATCTGGTGATGTAGCAAAATATTGAGGAAAGATTTTTAAAAATCGTGTATATTTTTTCCAATCCCCTGATTGGTTTTTTCTGCCAATGCCATATCGCTTGAAGTAATAATTTTTTATGTTCGTCTGCATCTTGTTTTATTTTCTAAAAAAGATACTTGAAAGCCGAAGTACATATTCTTTTTATTCAGATTTTATTGTCTTTCTGATCTATAATGATACAATAGAAACTAAAGAGACTTTTTAGATAGTAATACTAGATATTACTAGATACTAAAGTACTTAAGAGGATTTTTTGCTTCATTTAGAAATAAAAATAATAGTTCTGTGTTTAACTTGGGTTATCTCTTAAGATTATAATGAATTATGGAGAATCCCTCTCCTATCTAGTTTTTTCACTTCAACAAATTCAATAGTTTGTATCTGATCTACTAAATAATTGAAAATTTGAGTAAAAAGCTGAATCACTGTAATTTTACAAGTTATATGATTATATAAGACTGTTAATGCGGAGTAGAGCAGTCTGGTAGCTCATTGGGCTCATAACCCGAAAGTCGATGGTTCAAATCCATCCTCCGCCAATCAATTCGATTAATACTCCTTCTATCTATTTTTACGTTGAAAATAAGAACGAAAAAAGTAATAGCGGAGTGTTAAGAACTAGAACAACTGTTTCAAAATTTTAAGAGATTAAAAATGTCAAATGAATTAAATTTTATTTTAAAAAGATCAAAAAGTCTTCTAGCATAAACCTAAAAATCTTTAAGTTTAGAGCCCTTTATTCAAGCAGTCTTTATAGCATATAATAGAGGAGAAGTCTCGTTAATCCGACTTTTTAACATAGGAAGAAGTATCCATTTCTCTATGATCGCTGATTGTTTCACAAATTCAATATTGTTTATGTCTTTCATAATTAAGAAATATAACCACGAACTATGCTAGTAATGTTAGAATTTGGAAGACTTTTAGAGACAGAGCGCATTATTTTATTAATATCTCTTCTGATTATATCATAACTTAACATTTTAGTATGGTTTAATCAGATGTAAAAATACATGAATCCATAGTTTTCATTAGAACAGAAAGTAAATCCTTTTTTCTCCTCACCACCTTTTTCCTCGTTAAGAAACTTTATGTTTCAGCCCGTTTTGAACAATTGATTCCAACCAATGCGCTCTAATAATGTTTGAAGTGCTACTTTTAAGCAATAGTTCGTTGTTCGATGCCCGTTACCAAGCACAAAAAGTAATTCTTAATCTTACCGAAGTATAAACAAGTCTAAGATATTGAATCAATAAATCAGAAATTTCACGCTGACTGAGTCACGCTTGGTAAACGCTCGATTTAATGTTTCTTTTCAACACTTTTTCTTATCGCTTCTTTACATATTCAATTCTTTTCAACTTTCCTGCTTTCTAATAGCAGTTAATCAGCTGATTTCTTTGTAATCTTCTTCTATTTTTAGCTATTTGAATTACTCTTTTTCAGATAAGCTCATTAATTTTTTAGTAAATCTAGTTCATAATTATATAGATATGAGTGTCTCTATAAACAATCGTTCAAAAATTACTTCAGGAGTGACAATTCACCTAAGTAACTTATACTAGTCCATAATTGCGCAAACTTGATTTTCTTGATGATTATTTTGTCTGTTTTTTTTTAGTACAAAACACCTTATGAAATACTTTTTAAAGAATTTTATATAATTTGCAGATTGATCTATTTCTGTGATAGATGAAATTCTATTTTCACATCTAATTCTCGCGTGTCTATTTTAATTTTTCAAATGTAGTTTGTTTCTTTATAGCATTCAGAAACTAATAGTAAAAATTTTTCTTGCATTCTTTTTTCTAAACTTACTTTTGTCGTGAATCTAAAAAATTTCTTTTGCGATTTGAGAAACTCATAATATTGGGTTTTCTATACATATTTGCTACCAGTATATTTTAAACTTTATTCGTTACGTAATTTTTATTTGATGATAATAAATACATTTAAAATAATTTTAGAATAGGTAATATGTACAAAGTTTCTAGATCTTCATTCATACCAATGTTAAAGCGTCTTTGTTTTGATCTTTATTTTGCTTAAATCAAGTAATAAATTATCCATGATCATACTAGATAGATATAAACGGTTCCACTTTGTAAGCTAATACTTTCTATTTCTATAAAAAAGTTGCGATCTAATTGCATTCTAATTTTTTGATTTGTGCTAAGGCTGTTGTGAACGTATAAAATATCTGATGCTCTTTGAAAACTACCTGTTGTCAATTGTATAAAATATTTTTATTTGATCGAGTGAAAAAAACTACTATTAAGTATTTAATATATAATTCTCTATTTCTAATTTAAGAAATAAATACTTATAAGTATATAAAATATTAGTAACTTTCAATTTTAGAGGAAAAATATAATGGATTTTCGTGCTGTATTTGTATTTGCGCGATTTTATTTGTAGATCTTGGACAGTATATAAATGAGATATATTGAGACACGTACTTTTATCAAAGTAACGTCAGGTGAGCCTGCAATAATCAGTTTTATTGAATCAGTAAATCTATGAGAGTTTAAATTAAAAGAACAAGTGTATACACTTGTTCTTTTAATTTAAATTTAGAATTTTACTTCTTAATTACTCGAGGTGTTTCTCTAAAGAAAACAGAAAAGAAAAGAACCATTAGAGTACCAATTAATAAAAATGTGTATATTAAAGCTTCCATATGTAATAATTTTGTGCTGATTTTTTTAATATCCGATTTTTGTTTCAACTTATAACTTATCTCTAGTTTAATTCTTTAATAAATAAAAGTAATTAAATTTTTTCTAAGATATCAATACGTATTTCGTGTTTAAGTAAAAGTAGAAAAAACTTCAATTACAATATATCTACTCTAATATTAGAGTGATTTATAACTGGATAATACTAAAAATACCACTGTTAAAAACCAAACTAATTGGTTTAGTTTATCTGATGTTGTTTGTGGGCTACCTAAAATATCATTTCCCATGTTGAAGTTTTGTATACTACCCTTATTAGGTAATCGAAATAAAATCAGAAGTATTAAGCTGATGCTACAGATAAACCAAATTTTATCTAACATGTGTTATCTTTTAATCACCTTGGACCTTTAGTAATCCGAAGCCTAAAGCAAGACCGAAAAGTGTCATAGCGAAACATGTTGCTGCTGTAGTAAGAATTTCAGAAAAGACTACCATATTAATAAAATATTTGATTAATTTTTTTTAGTGTTGCTAGAATCCATTACGACCCCAAACGACTAACGCTAAAGAAAAGGTGAAAACGGTCATTAAACTAGCCCAACCTAAACTTAAAACATCCATTAAATGTATCCTCGTAAATTGTATATAACATATTTATTATAGTTAGGTTAAAAAGATTTGGCCACTCTATAATATTAATACATCACATCTAAAAATAATTTATTGAACTTGATAAAAATATATATATTTAGTAATTTCAAGGAATTGATTTTCGTTATAATTCTCTTTATGATAAAATTAAGATGAATATGCTTATATAAAAAACATTTCATTGTATTTTTCTCTAGAGAATTGCAATCTTATGTTAATTAAAATAATGGTTTTCGATCTAGTTTTAAATAATCCGAGAGATAGGGACATAATCTAATTGGAAGTATTTATAATCTATCTATTAATTCTCAAGGTAAGATCTCGATTTAATTAATAGAGTTTTATAGATTTTCAGAAAATATCTGATTGGAACGACGTAATTTTAAACTTATTTTCTGTTAGTGTATATAATTTTTTGATTTATCAATTTCAGATATTAAATTATCTAAAATTTCTAGTTTACATGAGCAAGTAGTTTGGTAGACGAAATAATTGTTAATTTAGAATATTTATAAGTGATGTATTTTATCGAAACAACTATTATGTTCGTTGAAGTTATTCACATTTGCCCCAATATATAACACAGTGATAAATTATTTATCTATACCTAATCTTCTTATGTTATCGATTCCTAACGCAAAATTCCAACATGGGTGATGATTCTTAGATAATACCAAGTAAAGACAGTATAATGTTGAATATTAACTTCTATGTTTTTAACCAGTACACTAAAATATTGCAATATCTAAAATTAAAATTTTTAACCATTGCCAATGAGTCTAAAAAATTAATATAATAAGTATAAAGTTGGAGAGATGGCAGAGTTGGTCGATTGCGTCTGATTTGAAATCAGATGAATCTTACGGTTCCGAGGGTTCGAATCCCTCTCTCTCCTTTTGATCTGAGTGTTATAAAAACTCTAATTTTCTAGTAAATTTCAATTACCCACTTGTTAATTGTTTTTTAATCTTATTTTAACTTAAGAAGATCTTAATTTGATTAATTATATAGAACTCTTTTAGCTTTTTAGAACATTAACTTTATTAAATAACTCTTAAATAATATAACTAAGCGAAACTTTAGGAGATTATTTTATTTCAATATTTTTGTGCAATTCTCTCATAATGTTTTTACTTCTCTTAATCTAACCTGATCAATGATTTGAAATCTCTGAGAGTTTTTCTATTCGCAAAGCGCTATAATAAAAGATCTATATAAAACTCTCGACGCATGTGGAAATAAAAGAGTGCAATTCTAGTAGATAAATAGGTGAAAATAATTGGAAAAGTTACCGAAACCCCAAAGAAAAGATAGAGGAGAACTCTTTAGCTGGCAAAACAACAGACTTGTTAGAAGAATAAAAAATCTTAAAGAGTTAACAATATCGATCTTCAGCTAGATTTGAGGTAACTCCAATCTTAAACTATAGCTCGTCTCTCTAATTCTCTATTACAACATTCGGATTATCTACTCTGAAATTTTTTTTAATGAGACTTATGAAGCTGCAAAACTTGTTGAGTTTGAGAGATTCTTATTAGATAACTTTCCGCTCGCACATTTTTTAAAGAGATTTTTCAGCTAATTTGTTGGGTTGAACTAGCAAGCTCGCTTGATACGCGCATTATACGAAATGTATTTACAGTTGGCTTCAAACATGACTAGAAATAAGTCGTTCGAGAGCCCTTGCTAAAAGATCTCTTCTCACTTACAAAGTGTTTCATTAAGTTTAAGCTTTATATGAAAAAGTTACGAGATATTCAGAAAGACGAAAGTCAATAATAAACAGATTTGAAATTAGTTGTAGCTTTTAACAATAATTTTTTACAAATTACATCGAGATATTAATGGGAATGAGATAATTTTAACTAGACAAGTTTGATCAATTATTATAAGTTATACGTAACGGGATGTAGCGCAGCTTGGTAGCGCGTCTGCTTTGGGAGCAGAATGTCACAGGTTCAAATCCTGTTATCCCGATTTTTACTGTCATTTTTTATCTAGATTTTCTTATTTTTATTTCGCTATCTACTTTATGTTATTAAAGAGTGAGTGATTTCTTAATTGTTTTTTTCTAGCTCATTGTTATAGATCTATGTTAATTTTTTAGAGGAGAAAGATAAAACTCTACTTGGACCCAGATATTGTTTTATGATTTATGTAAATAGATTTAGAGAAGATAATTAACGAAAACTCAAGTTTTGTTCTTAATTATAGTACTTATTTTACATGGGCTAATGCCATAAAAACTTACTCTAGAAGAGAGAAAAAAGAATGTTTTCAATTAAGTTTAGTCTTCATGCTCTTCAAAAGGGTCTGTCAAATTTTTAGCACTTGGGCCAAATGCCGAATAAACTGAATAACCTGTAATACCTAATAGTAAGCTTGCAACAAATATAATTAATATAGTAGCTGTTTCCATGTTTTCAAAAATTTTATTATTTTAATGGAACTAATTATAGTTGCTTCAATAAAATATATCACTTATTAATATTCTAGATTAACAATATTTTAGATTAACAATTATTCTATTCTTTTTGTTTTTAATTGGATTTTAAAAATGTGGATTGATTACAATATTTTTATTATTTTTTAATAGAAAAATCTATATCTCAAATTTTGAACATCTACTAAATGTTTATAAATTTAAATTCTCAAAATTCTCTAGCACGAGTTTATTTAAAAGTTACTCTCGTGATTTAGTTTAAATAGAGAGCTTCTGTTAATAATTCTCATTTTTGATCGTTTTTATTCCATTCGTCACCCTCAAACCGTTAATTTTTAACAGTTTGTCTTTGTTTGTTGACCAATCTTCATCTTTTTATTTTAATCATATTTAATTGGATGATCTTATTTTAAAGAGTTGATAGTCAAATAATAAAAAGAAACTGTTTACAACTTTTCTCAGACAGAGAGCGATCAATTTATTAGAGTCTTGAGATTCTAAAAGAAAAGCTCCTGCCTGAAATAAAATTAGAAATTAAGCATCAAAGGTACTCTTTCCGCTAAATTTAACTTTAATTGGGTTTGGGTTTTTACCAATAGAGAAGTTTCTATTATTTACTCCAACTCTTCCAGAATTAACTTTTTCAGGAAAAACACCATCGGCCGGATGAAGAAATTGTACTTCTCCATTTGGAAATACTCTATAAATTTTATAGTCCGTAATTTTAAATGTACGAAGTTGTGTCGCCAAAGCAAGACACTGTTCTTTACGTGCAAGATAAAGTAAATTTTCACCGAGACGCATTATAGCGCCACCACCAGTCGGCATTTCAAAAAGCTGTTCTTTTTTACTTGTCCATGTAATCGTGTATTTTTCTTCTATCTCTGCTGCACGTAACCAGCCACCTGTACTACCGCCGAAAATTGGGGAAAGTGTATCAATCTTAAGAGTCATTTTATTTTTTAGTTTTATATTTTTAACATATTATTATTGCTGTTAATTAACTACTAAGCTAAAACTTCATTCTATGTAATTTCTTGTAACAACCCATTCCGTTTAAGTAAATTTTCTACAACTTTCGTTGTTTTTACACCATTATTTAATTGAAATTGTATCCCTTCTAAATTTAATTTCAACTCTTTAGTAATCGGGTTATAAAACCCTAATTCTTTAATTACTTTACCATCACGGGGTGATGTTGATAACATAACAACAAGTCTGTAGGAAGGTTGGCGTTTTCGCCCTACTCTTTTGAACCGCATCTTTAGCATAAATCTTGGTGGAACCGATGGTTTCATATTTTAAAGTATTATTGCATAAAAATTCGAGAATATCTAGTAAAACTCTAAATGTTAGAATTTTTGTTCTCTAAAAAAGTAACGTTCGAATTAATAACTAGCCCAACTTACATCAACATTTTCAATGATTAGTGTTGAATTATAAATTTGCAAGATTATTACAAGAAAGACTAAAAAGAGAGCCATTGTTACTGCCATAATTGGTGTTGTTCCCCACCCTGGTGCAACTTTTCCATATTCAGTATTGAACGGGCGTAAAATTTCTCCAAGTTTTGTTCTTAAGGCCATAAATTAATACTGTTATAATTAATACTTATGTGTATATATTTTATAAGATGGATAGTTAGATTGCAAGTTAAATACTTAATCTGTAGAGATAATTTATAACAATCTTTTTATTATAAACCATAAAAATATGCATATATGGGCCTCTTAAAGACATAACAAACTAAAAGTTCTTTTTTAATAGATCTGTATTAGTATTTTTTTTTGAAAAAATTCATAAAGCCTTGCTTTTACTCAAGATACTTAATTTGACTAATAGTTTTTACTAATTCACAAAATTGTGTGTATCAAAATTTTTATCACCAAACATCTTTATGTTAGGTAGGGTTTTTATATTCTAGGTATTATTACACCAGATTTGCGACGTCCAGTAAATAATTTTTCTTGTAGTATTTAATTGATAATTAATATTAAGAGAGAAATATTACCCCCAAGGGAATTCGAATCCCTGTCGCCTCCGTGAAAGGGAGGTGTCCTGAGCCTCTAGACGATGGGGGCTTAAGATCTAAGAGTACGAATATTGTTATCTTATGATTCGAACTATAATTCAGACTCAGATTCAATCGTTATTAAATTTTAAAGCCTTTCATTACATATTCCATCATACAACTATTATTTTGTCTAATCTATTCTTTAAGGTTAACTTTCTATAAAATATTTATTATTTAACATACTTATTATTCAATTCTTTATTATAAAGTTTTGGATAATAAAATATCCAAAACTTTATAATACATAAGTATGCTCTATAGTTAAATTAGATTAGACGATAATTTTGGTTATTGAATCAAAAGTATTGATTTAATCTGAGATTGAGTATTTTAAACACACAAAATGAACTAGAAATAAAATAGATAACTTAAGTAACAAAAACTTGATCAAGCCGGATCTTATTAAGAGCTTGCTCAATTCCGTTATGAATCATTTTTTTTTATTAAAAAAAGGTAAGAGCCTGGGCACGAGAGGCAATTCTTTTAAGATTTTGAGACGCTTTTAGTTTCTCTTTATCAGTTTTCGCATTTTCTAAAACTAATGAAGCGTCTTCTACTTCATTAAAAGCCGCGGTAACATCCCCCTTTTTAATTTCTTCAACACCATTTACTAAGACAATAATATTATTATTATTAATTTCAGCAAACCCGCCTAAGAGAATAATAGGTTCCCAACTATCGTTGGTTTTAATTCTAAGAACTCCGATATCTAAAGCAGTTATTAAAGGAGCATGATCATTCAGAATCCCTAGAGGTCCAGTAGTACTAGGTAAGATAACTTCAGTTGTTGTTGTGTTCCAAACAATTTTATCTGGTGTAATTATACGAATTTTAAGACTCATTTAGCCTCCTAACACTTCTGTAGCTTTAGTTATAGCTTCATCAATATCACCTACTAAGTAAAAAGCTTGTTCTGGTAAATCATCTAACTTACCGGCTAGAATCATTTGGAACCCTTTTAATGTATTTTCTAGTGAAACGTATTTTCCAGGAGAACCTGTAAATACTTCGGCAACAAAGAAAGGTTGTGATAAGAAACGTTCTAACTTACGAGCACGTGATACAACGGTACGATCTTCTTCAGATAATTCTTCAATACCTAAAATCGCGATAATATCTTGTAATTCTTTGTAACGTTGTAATGTTTCTTTAACATCTTGAGCAACACCATAATGCTCATCACCAATAATTTCAGCTTGAAGCATTGTTGATGTTGAATCTAATGGATCCACTGCTGGATAAATTCCTTTAGATGCTAAACCACGTGATAATACTGTTGTTGCATCTAAATGAGCAAAGGTTGTTGCAGGAGCAGGGTCTGTTAAATCATCTGCAGGTACATATACTGCTTGAATTGACGTAATAGAACCTTTTTTCGTTGACGTAATACGTTCCTGTAAACCACCCATTTCAGTAGCTAATGTAGGTTGGTATCCTACAGCTGAAGGCATACGACCTAATAGTGCAGATACTTCGGAACCTGCTTGTACAAAACGGAAAATATTATCAATAAACAGAAGTACATCTTGGCCATTCACATCACGGAAGTATTCTGCCATTGTTAACGCAGTAAGACCTACACGCATTCGCGCACCCGGTGGCTCATTCATTTGTCCATATACTAAAGCTACTTTAGAATCTGTTAATACTTTCTCATTAATTACACCAGATTCGCGCATTTCCATGTAAAGATCATTACCTTCACGTGTACGTTCACCTACACCACCAAAAACAGAAACTCCACCATGAGCTTTAGCGATATTATTAATTAATTCCATAATTAATACAGTTTTACCTACACCAGCTCCACCAAATAAACCAATTTTTCCACCACGTCTATAAGGTGCTAATAAATCAACAACTTTAATACCCGTTTCAAAAACAGCGGGCTTCGTATCTAGATCTGTAAAGGCAGGAGCTTCACGATGAATTGGTAAGCGTTCAGTTTCAGCTTCAATGTCTTTACCGTTATCTACAGGCTCACCTAAAATATTAAAAATTCGACCTAGAGTAGGTGTCCCTACCGGAACTGCAATTGCTGCTCCTGTATCAATAACTTCAACACCACGTTGTAATCCATCAGTTGAACTCATTGATACAGCTCTTACCTTATTATCACCAAGTAATTGTTGTACTTCACAAACTACAATTTTACCAGAATAAGTTACAGTTAAAGCATTGTAAATTTTAGGTAAATTTCCCGCAGGAAAAACAGCATCAATTACTGGTCCGATAATTTGAGTTACATAACCATTTGTGAGTATGTCTGACATATTTTCTCATTTTTCTCTCATTTTTTATCCCCCCGTTCATTATTAGATATAATTAATAAGTTTCATTGAATTAATCTTATATTGAGGAGCTAAATATTTCTTATATTAATTTCGTTTTTAGGGATTTTATGAAAAGAAAAACTTTATATATCCGTCATCATAATTTTAAAGTATTAAAGTCTAATTATTTAAAAGCTGAAAGAAGCCATTCCAGTGTACATTCTATTGTAATAATATTCTCAAAAGTTTATACTATTCAACCTAATAATAATATACGCAATATACAGAGAAGAGGTTAACTATTTACTCACACATTTTGGAACATACTCGATGTAAATCCACTCGTATAAATGTTTTTTTAGAGAAACTCTAAATTTTAGAAGTTTTTTATTGCAATTAAAGTTAAAGTATTATTAATTTACTAATAAGATTTTAATGAATAAGAAATGTGGGATATTCGGGCAGCTCGAAATCACAAGAAGAAAATTCGTCTTTAGAATCTTAAAAAGAGTAACTGACTCAAAAGGGAATTAAAGCAGAAAATATTCGAATCGAAGTTAGATCGGGCGAATGAATTAAAAATAAACTAGTCTTTCAAAAATTAATAAACGAAGATTAAAATGACTTGTTAATGGTGTGGTTATTCAATATTTCTCAGTGTTTCATGAGATCACACAACATTTTTTTAGAATTGACTAGTTAATAAAAGTAAACACAAATAAATGTTATAAGTCTATTCACACTTAAGTCTAGTTCATAGAATTCTCAGAATATTTTTGGAAAATCTCTTCAATTTCTCATGAATATAACTTTTTTAATCAACTAGATCAAAGAAATAATAAAAAATTGATAACTGAACATAGCTGTTACAGTTATCAGAAAATGGAAAAATAATAGAGAATGAAATTTTTATATTTTATCTCATCTCTAAATGATTCTTAAAATAAATTTTTTAGACTTAAAAATCTTTTTCTAATTTAAAGTAGTTTAGCCATCAATCATTCAGCTCTTCATAAAAAATTTCATTTTAAAGCAGTGAAAATTTAAATCAATTTAACCAAATCTACCACTAGATGTGAATAAACAGCAAAAACTGTGAAGAAATTCCGGTTATTACCTTCAAAGTTCTCGCCTAAACTTAATTTATTTTCAATTTAGAGCGTTTTAGCAGCCGCTGAAGCATATTTAATCATCTTCCTAATCTGATTCAATAATCAAATATTTCCCATCCCATACTGTAAATTTAGAGTAAACTCTAAACTTCCTCATTTTTTTGTAAATTTGTTACACTTTTATAAGTTTTATATTACAATTTAATTTAAACTATTATGTATTTACAATCTTGCGTTAAAATGAAAATTAATCAAAAGATGGTTACCTCGTGTCAGCTTCAAATCACAAGAATTTAACTCGTCCATTGAATCTCAAAAATAACAATTGTTCAAAATGAATTGAAGACCAAAATATTCGAGTCGAAGTTGGATCCGCTACCAATGAAATTAGAAACCGACCCGTCTCAAAAGTTAATGGGAAAAGAATTCAAGCAAATGATTTGTTAATGGTAACTAAGATTGACGATGCAGCGAAAAACTTTGGAGTTTTTAAAACTACAAGATATTCTTTTCAAAAGAAACACCACTTCGTTCTTTAGATTTACCAAATTCAATTGATTTAGCTACTAATAAGTTATTGCTACAACTCCTCTCAGGTCGCTGAGTTTGAGAATGCTAGACGAAAAGAACGACAGAAACAAGGAATCGAGCTACTCAAAAAGAAGGCAAATATCAAGGACGCAAAACTTTGATTCACAAAGTTAAAGATTTAAAAGAAAAGAAAAAATTATCCGTGACTGAAATTGGAGTCATAGATCAGTCGTCCCATTTATAAAGTTTTGAAAAACGAGTTAGATATGTCTCGAATCGATTAGTCAAACAGGAGGAAACAAATGACTCAAAATAAATTAACTTTTGAATCGGAAAATTTAGTCGTTGATTGGATTCAACATTCAAGGATTTGTTGACAGAAAACAGGTAGAAAGAATCTCAAAATATTTATTTCAAAACTTCGATTCAACTCCACTTTTCCGATCGGACCTAACGGAAACAAGAAATTCTGTTTGATGATTCAAAAAACAAACATCAAGTTTATTTCATAGCATATAAATATTCTGCATATATTGAGACGGTATCAAAATAGATTTTTCTGGAAAGAACGGTAATCAATTTTACAATTTCATTGTTACAAATGAAGTTAATTGGGAAATATTTAATCACAGAAAAGCTCAGACTATTCCGCCTAGACTTGTGTTATTTACACAACAAAACAAATAATAATACAAATCTAGAATCGTTTTTAAAACAATGTTATGAGAAAGTATGCGCAAATAACGCCATTAAAAATTTTAGCTGACAACGGAATTCTAGCAGTTGGATTTTAAAAATTGGAAAACGAGGAAGCAAACTATTACCGTGTTTACGAAAACGACCAGAAATCCGATTTGAATTAGAACAAAGAGGACCGAAAATAAAAACACTACAAAAACTAATCTTTGAAGACAGATAGAAGAATTTGAGCAAGTAATGACAGAAAGGTTTTTTAAATATAGAAAAAAAGTTTTAGCGACTGATGAAAATTATACGGGTTGGCTAATTAATTATGTCAGAAGATAAAACCAAACAAAAGAATCATTGTAACAGCATATTTCAATCAAAACAGCTCCAATTTAAACTTAACTAATATTGATGCAAAAAAAAAAATTTAAGTTTTTACAATTTATCGCTTTTAGCGGACTCAACCAGCTAGTACAAAAACTTTTTGGGATCAATCGTATTCTATCGTTCAATTTAAAATTACGACTTTATGGATTTTATTCAAATTAACAACAAAAATCAATATCAACGAGAACAGTTAATTAAGTTTTTCGAGAAATTACAAACCATGAGACCATTTGTTAGGATTTTTACTAATGAGAGTTTTCAAAGTTTTACAATCTTCCCGTTGTTAAAACTATAAAAGAATATGGATCTTGGATAGCCGAAGTAGTATTTTGCAAGAACTATACTTTTATAGTTATCTATAGTTACCGATTTTTCCCACGTATTTTCTTATTTACCAAAAGGATTTTGAATTGCAGATTAAACTTCAATTCATTCAAAGTTGTAGTCTGAAAAATTAAAAAAAGGCACAACTTAAACGATTGATTCAATATTCCTTTCACAAGCTTTGAAACCAAAATTATTCAAAGCCATTGCCAAATAGAGTTTAAAAATAAAAAAATGAAAACAAAGTCTATTCAAATACAACAACTGAATCCTTTACTTATTGGGCAAAGCGAGGTAATAAATTTCTACGAACAACTATTAGAATAAGTTATATTTTATGGGTTAGCAATGCGTTAAAATAAGAAACAAAAATTGAAAAAAATTACCTTCAGGTTGATGATAAAACGCTCGTATTACTGAACTTTCAATGAAAAAATTAGAAAATTATCAGTAAAATACCGGTCCGCTTTTCTAGGAAAAAAGAAGACTTTTAACTAATACAATAAATCTGATATTAACAATTAACATAAATCTCACTCAAATGAATAGAACCAATCGTAACTGGATTTGGCTTGCTATCGAAACACCTATTCGCAGCTCATCAATGTACTAATCGAGACAACTAATACCGTTAAAGTAATATTCTTAGTCTTCAATTAGTGGAATTAGTTATATTTACCCATTTTTCAATTTTTAATACTACCACCAGAAAAAGATAAGGTAAATAATCTGAACATTTCTTTAACCTCCAGTAATTGTGATTATAGTTTTCGTAAACCAGATCACGTAAGGATAGCCCAATTAGGAGTTTCCAAGAGAAATAACAGTTTTTTTCATCAAAGGTGTCATATTTTAAAAATTATTTTTAATAAATACGTATTAAACGTATTTGTCAGATAGCAATAAGTCAATTTTTATTTCTAATTGAACTAGTCGATAGGACGCATAGACAGTACTGGCTCAGTTTCACGGTTAATACCTTTTTCGAAACCTGCTGCTGCTGCTCTTGCTCTTCCTGAATGCCACCAATGACCTACAAGTAAGAACCACGAGAAAACCCAATGTGAACAAGTTAACCACGAACGTGGAGATACGTAATTAAAAGAGTTAATCTCTGTAGCTACCCCACCTACAGAATTTAATGATCCTAAAGGAGCATGTGTCATATATTCAGCAGCTCGACGTTCTTGCCAAGGTTGAATATCATTACGGATCTTATTTATATCTAAACCATTAGGGCCACGTAAAGGTTCTACCCATGGAGCACGTAAATCCCAGAAACGCATAGTTTCACCACCAAAAATAATCTCACCACTCGGGGAACGCATTAGATATTTACCTAAACCTGTAGGACCTTGTGCTGAAGCTACATTAGCTCCTAAACGTTGGTCACGCACTAAGAAAGTAAAAGCTTGAGATTGTGAAGCTTCTGGACCTGTAGGACCATAAAATTCACTAGGATAAGCTGTGTTATTATACCAAGCATATACTGCTGCTGCAAATCCCATAAGAGATAAAGCTGCTAGACTATAAGATAGGTATGCTTCACCAGACCAAACAAATGCACGACGAGCCCAAGGAAAAGGCTTCGTTGTGATATGCCAGAAACCACCAAATAAACATAAAACACCTACCCAAATATGCCCACCTACTAAATCTTCCATATTATTAATGGCAATAATCCAACCATCTCCACCAAACGGTGAACGTAGAACATAACCAAAAATAACGGCCGGATTGATCGTGGGGTTTGTGATTAGACGAACGTCTCCACCACCTGGTGCCCAAGTATCATAGATACCGCCAACATACATAGCTTTAATAACTAAAAGGAATGAACCTATACCTAGAAGACATAAATGAATGCCTAAAATCGTAGTCATTTTATTTTTATCCCGCCAATCATAACCAAAGAATGGAAATGATTCTTCTAAAGTATCAGGACCAATTAAAGAATGATAAATACCACCAAAACCTAATACAGCTGAAGAAATTAAATGAACAACACCAACAACGAAATATGGATATGTATTAATAATTTCTCCACCAGGTCCTACACCCCAACCTAATACAGCTAAATGTTGTAAAAGGATACAACCTTGCTCATATAAAGGCTTTTCTGGAATATAATGTGACACTTCAAAAAGTGTCATAGCACCACACCAAAATACCATAACACCTGCATGTGCTACGTGTGCTCCTAAAAGCTTACCAGAAACGTTAATTAGACGAGCATTACCAGACCACCAAGCAAAACCAGTAGATTCAATATCTCTACCTGTGACATTATTAAAGGGCGTTTCCACGTGGTAAAACCTCCTCAGGGAATACAAAGTTTTCATGTGGTTGATCTTGTGCAGCCATCCATGAACGGATACCTTCATTTAGAAGGATATTCTTCGTATAGAATGTTTCGAATTCTGGATCTTCCGCAGCACGTAATTCTTGAGATACAAAGTCATAAGCACGTAAATTTAATGCTAAACCAACAACACCAATTGCACTTGTCCATAGACCAGCTACTGGTACGAATAACATAAAGAAATGTAACCAACGCTTGTTAGAGAATGCTACACCAAATATTTGTGACCAGAATCTATTCGCTGTTACCATAGAATAAGTCTCTTCTGATTGTGTCGGAGTAAAGGCACGGAACGTATTTGCAGCATCACCATCTTCAAATAGTGTATTTTCTACCGTTGCACCATGAATTGCACAAAGTAATGCCCCACCCAGAATACCAGCAACACCCATCATGTGAAATGGATTAAGTGTCCAATTATGGAAACCTTGAAGGAATAAAAGGAAACGGAAAATAGCCGCGACACCAAAACTTGGAGCAAAAAACCAACTGGCTTGACCTAAAGGATAAATTAAAAATACAGACAGAAAAATAGAAATTGGACCCGAAAAAGCAATCGCATTATAAGGACGAATACCAACAAGACGTGCAATTTCAAACTGACGTAAACAGAAACCAATAAGACCAAATGCGCCGTGAAGGGCTATAAATGTCCAAAGACCACCAATTTGACACCAACGTGTAAAATCACCTTGAGCTTCCGGACCCCATAATAAAATTAGTGAGTGACCCATACTATTAGCTGGTGTTGAGACAGCCACTGTAAGAAAGTTACACCCTTCTAAATAAGAAGTAGCCAAACCATGTGTATACCATGATGTAACAAATGTTGTACCTGTAAACCAACCACCGACAGCTAGGTATGCTGTAGGGAATAATAATAGACCAGACCAACCTACAAAGACGAAACGGTCGCGTTTTAACCAATCATCTGCTAGATCGAATACACCACGTTCTTTTAATCGACCAACTGAAACAGCCATACTTATAAAAAAAGTTTGCCGCAGAATAAGAAAATATATATTTCTCTTTCTTTAAAACTTATAGTAGACACATTGTAATACCGTAGGCTAATAAGATAAATTTAATTTTTAGATACTTGAATTGAGTATAACACAAAGTTTTAACAAAAAAGAATTAAGTAATGCCTATAATCACTACATGACAGAAAATATCTTTAAGGCTCAATGAAGCTCTAAGCATTGATTTAATAGCATATTTTAGATATTATAGTTATAGTAAACATGTTTATAAATAATTGTAGCTTTATTTAAATTAGAATAATATCTAGTTGAGAAGTAAATAATAATAAAAATTTTATAAACACGAAATAAGTTTTCTTATTTTTAGAACAACTCACATATCTCGATAGATTAATGAAAAATAAACTTAAAACAAGAAGTTCCGCTCAGAAACGTTATAAAAAAACGGGAACAGGAAAATTTATACGTCGTAAAGCTTTTAAAGGTCATATTTTAGAAAAAAAAAGTGCTAAGCGTAAACGCAATCTTAATCTTCGTGAATGCGTTTCAAAAGGAGACAGTCAGGCTATTAAATTAATGTTGCCTTATAGTTAAAAAAAATGGTAAGGATTAAACGTGGTAATATAGCCCGTAAAAGAAGAAAAAAAGTATTAAAATTGGCAAAAGGTTTCAAAGGGGCACATTCTAAACTTTTTCGTGTAGCTAACCAACAAGTAATGAAAGCATTAAAGTATTCATATGTTGGACGCAAGCAAAAAAAACGGGTATTTAGACGTTTATGGATCACAAGAATTAATGCTATAACAAGAAATAGGTACAATAAACCGTATAACAAATTTATGCATGAAATCAAAAAAGAAAATATTGGATTAAATCGTAAAATACTTTCAGGATTAGCCATTTTCGATCCAGTTACATTTGATAAAATAAATTGTCATCTAGATTCAGTTTTCTCGAGTAAAATTTGTGACAATAAACAGGATAAATACTAATATTCTGATCAAAAAAGTCTAATGAGAATGTGAAAAAGATGACAAAAGATATAGAATGATAAATCAATAAGATTAAATGAATTAAGAGAGTAAGAAAATTAGATGAAATAAAGAACAGAAAAATAAAAAACCAAATAAAGTAATAACTAACACCGAAGAGCGATTAGCTAGATTTGCTCGAAAAAAGATATAAATATATTTTTTTAGGGTTAATAATTAAGTAGTTTCGATCCTTTTAGATCCTGAAAAATTATTACATATCATATTTCGTTATCGAATTGATCTTTTATTTTGATCAAAGGTAGTGCTAACAGGTTTCACTGGTTATTACAATATTTCTTAATGCATGAGCACGAGCATTTTTTTAGAATTGACTAGTTGATAAAAGTAAACACAAATAAATCTTATAAGCTCTATTAACCTTAAGTCTAGTTCATAAAATTCTCAGAATATTTTTGGTAAATCGCTTCAATTTCTCATGAATACAACTTTTTTAATCAACTAGAATCACAGAAATAATAAAAAATTTATAACTGTAACATAGCTGTTACAGTTATGAGAAAATGGAAAAATAAAAAATAATAAAGAATGGAATTTTTATATTTTATCTCGTCTCTAAATCGAAAAAATTCTTAAAATAAATTTTTTATGCTTAAAAATCCCTTTCCAATTTAAAACACATTTAGCCATCAATCATTCAGCTCTTCATAAAAAATTTCATTTTAAAGCAGTGAGAATTTAAATCAATTTAACCAAATTTACCAGACGTTGAAGCAATAACAAAAGCTGCATACGTTAAAATATAACCAACCGCAAAATGGGCTAACCCGACTAATCGAGCTTGTACAATCGATAAAGCTACTGGTTTATCACGCCATCTTACTAAATTCGCTAATGGTGTACGCTCATGCGCCCACACTAGTGTCTCAATAAGTTCTTGCCAATAACCACGCCATGAGATTAGGAACATAAAACCAGTTGCCCAAATTAAATGACCAAATAAGAACATCCAAGCCCAGACCGCTTGACTGTTCATACCAAATGGATTATAACCATTAATTAATGGAGAAGAACTTAGCCATAAGTAGTCACGTAGCCAACCCATAATATAATTCGAAGATTCGTTAAATTGGGCAGGATTACCTCCCCATATAGTCATATGTTTCCAATGCCAATAGAATGTTACCCAAGCAATAGTATTAAGCATCCAAAACATAGACAAATAGAAAGCATCCCAAGCAGAAATATCACAAGTACCACCACGACCTGGACCATCACAAGGGAAACTATAACCAAAATCTTTTTTATCAGGCATTAACTTCGAACCACGTGCATCGAGAGCACCTTTCACTAAAATTAGTGTTGTTGTATGTAATCCTAATGCAATAGCATGATGAATTAAAAAATCTCCAGGACCAATTGTTAGGAATAATGAATTTTTCTCATTATTAATCGCTTCCGACCAACCCGGTAACCAAACTTTCGAACTTGCTACACTAGCTGGACTATCTGGAGAAGCTAATAAAACATTAAAACCATATAATGCTTTACCGGAAGCTGCTTGAATAAATTGAGCAAAAACTGGCTCAATCAAAATTTGTTTTTCTGGTTGACCAAATGCAACCACAGTGTCGTTATGAATGTAAAGACCTAGGGTATGGAAACCTAAAAATAATGAAACCCAACTTAAATGTGAAATGATAGCCTCTTTATGTTCTAACATACGAGCTAGTACATTGTCTTTATTTAGTTCGGGATCATAATCACGAACAAAGAAAATCGCACCATGTGCGAAGGCACCAACCATAAGAAAACCAGCAATATATTGATGATGTGTATACAACGCAGCTTGTGTTGTAAAATCTTTAGCCATATAAACGTAAGAAGGCATTGCATACATATGCTGAGCAACTAATGAAGTAGCGACACCTAAACTAGCTAAAGCTAGACCAAGTTGCATGTGCAGAGAATTAGTAATTGTATCATAAAGACCACGATGGCCTGCGCCTAAGCGACCACCTGGTGGACGATGCGCGTCTAGAATTTCTTTCATGTTATGACCAATACCAAAATTAGTTCGATACATGTGACCAGCAATAATAAATACTACACCAATTGCAAGATGATGATGAGCAATATCCGTTAACCATAAAGATTGTGTTTGAGGATTAAAACCACCTAAGAATGTTAACATAGCTGTCCCTGAACCCTCAGCCGAACCAAACACATGACCTGCTGCATCAGGATTAGCTGCATAAGCGAACCAATTACCACTAAAGAATGGGCCTAAACCTTCAGGATGAGGTAAAGTTGTTAAGAAATTATCCCAACCAACATGGATACCACGTGATTCAGGAATTGCCACATGAACTAGATGTCCAGTCCAAGCTACTGAACTAAAACCAAATAAACCTGATAAGTGATGGTTTAAACGTGATTCATTATTTTTAAACCAAGATAAACTCGGCTTAAATTTTGGTTGTAAGTGTAACCAACCAGCAAATAAAAGAAGTGTAGATAAAAGTAACAAACCAATCGAGCCAAGATACAAATCATTGTTTGTACGCATTCCAATAGTATACCACCAATGATATACACCAGAATATGCAATGTTTACCGGATAGTTTACACCACCGCGGGTGAAAGCTTTAAGTGCAGGCTCACCAAAATGAGGATCCCAAATAGCGTGTGCAATAGGTTTAACTTTTAATGGATTCAAAATCCATTGTTCGAAATTACCTTGCCAAGCAACATGGAAAAGATTACCTGATGTCCATAAAAATATAACTGCAAGATGACCAAAATGAGAAGCGAATATCTTTTGATATAGACTTTCCTCAGTCATGCCGTCATGAGCTTCGAGGTCATGCGCGGTTGCAATACCATACCAAATTCGACGTGTAGCCGGGTCTTGAGCAAGAGCCTGACTAAATTTAGGGAACTTAGTTACCATAATAATTTATTACCTTATTTAAAATTTAACCAACTGAAATGATTCTTGCTAAAAAGAAAGACCAAGTTGTTCCAATACCACCCAATAAATAATGAGCCAGACCTACAGCTCGACCTTGTGTAATACTAAGTGCACGAGGTTGAATTGAAGGAGCAACTTTAATTTTATTATGGGCCCAAACAATTGATTCAATCAATTCTTGCCAATAGCCTCGACCACTAAATAAAAACATTAAACTAAAGGCCCAAATAAAGTGAGCACCTAGAAAAATAAGACCATAAGCCGAAACGGCTGAACCATAAGATTGAATTACCTGTGAAGCTTGAGACCAAAGGAAATCACGAAGCCAACCATTAATTGTGATTGCACTATTCGCAAAGTTTCCACCAGTTATATGAGACACGGCCCCTTCTGGACTAATTGTCCCCCAAACATCAGATTGCATTTTCCAACTAAAATGGAAAATAACAACAGAGATAGAATTATAGTTAAACTAGAGGCCTTGTTACCTTGGCCCCCGTCGACAGATCCGGACGTGAGATTTTCACCTCATCCGGCTCCTGCCTAAGAGATATTATGTCTGCGTTTTCACAATCTTCTGAATCGGTTGATAATTCTTTTTAAATACATTATCTTCCCGAGTTTTTAAGATGTGGCAGTGTTTATGAAGAAGCTGAAGATTTGAATATACGTCTTTACCACCTTTAGAACTTGGAATAATATGATCGACTTCCACGACTGAATCAATTAAGAATGGGGTTTTGCAGTATGGGCAACACCCTTTTTGCGATTTGATCAGCTTTCGTTGTCGAATGTTCCAAGTTCCTTTATTGATTGTTCGTTTTCCCCAATATAAATTATCTCCGTTGTACGGCGAGTAATCTCCTAGTATTTTTACCCATTTTCTTGATTTGACCCATGAAAGATGAGGAAGCCAATTTTCTTTTCCTATTCCTGATTTACCTAGTTGTTTTCCATGTAAAACCCAATTATCTTGGTGTTTTGTACCATCGAATAAATAAGTTTTATTACTAGGGAAATACCTTTGTTTCACCTCTTTCTTTCCATTACGGGTATCTCTACGAAATACCCAAGCACGAAGCTTTTGAAAGATAAGGTGTGTAAGTTTACTAAAGATGGAAGAACATTCGCTGAAGCGAAAATAGTTTGCCCATCCTATAATAACAGGACGAAGTAAATTAATCAGGTTATAACTAGAAGCGTTACGATTATTTATAACAATTTGTCGAACTTTTAAAAGTAGTCTCGCTTGGGATAATCTACTAGGATATATTTTAGCTCTAGTACTACTGCCCCTTGTTATGGTTATACATGTAAATCCGAGAAAGTCGAAACTTTTATTTGTGTTGCGTATCGCAGTTTTCTCTTCACTGAGCACAAGACGGGGACCGTCCCATAACCACTTTGATATTTCTGCTTTTGCTTCGCGAATAATGTTTTCATCTTTATGAATTATCACAAAATTATCTACGTAGCGAATTATCGACAATGATTTGCGTTTCGCGATTTTGCTATACTTGTTCGTTTTCGCAAACGAAGGTTTTGTACAAATCCAATCTTTCATGTGTTCTTCCATTCCGTGGAGAGTAATATTAGATAAAAGCGGAGATATAATGCCACCTTGCGGAGTTCCTTTTTGATTTTCTGAGATATCGTTCCATTGTTTTGTTTTTGAAAATTCTTCCATAATGCCTGCTTTCAACCACGCTTTAACCTGAGCTTCCATTTCGGGAAGAGTATTAAGTTTCTTTAAAAGATACGTGTGATCAATTTGATCAAAACATTTGGATATATCAGCATCTAGAACATATTTATGATACCCTTTATCATTTGAATGATTCCGAAGAGAGGTGAAAATAGCTTCCATGGCATCTTGACAATTACGACCTGGGCGAGACCCATATGAGTTAATTTCAAAACGAGCTTCCCATTCAGGTTCAAGAGCAAGTTTACATAAGGCTTGTTTTGCTCTATCTCCCACTGTGGGAATACCAAGGGGCCTTTTCTCTGTTTTACCCGGTTTCGGGATATATGCACGACGGATAGGTAACGCTTTACCATCCAACCTCAATCGCTTTACTAATTTTATCTTTTCTATATCCGTAACGTATATTTGTCCATCGATTCCTGGAGTCGTTTTACCTTTGTTTAAGGTCGTTACCCGCCTTACTGCAATTAATTTAGCATCCGGACTTTTCAGGAGACGCTTTTGTAAACACTTTACCTTTGAGATGTTACCATCTCTGGCTGCTTTATAAATTCTAGTTTGGTATCGGAGGATTCTTTTATCGGTCAATGACCAATTGATATCCTTCCACGCTGGAATGCTCATATGTACCTCTATAAATTTAAAACATTAATTCTCTTAGACCCTCTGGGCGTTGGCGTATCCAATTTATCATTGTTTAAAATAAATTGGCGTGCTTTCTCCCAAAGGTCCCTCACGAATAGCTAATATGAGCTAGGTACCCGCCTTGTAAGGCCTTGCTATCCGCTTTCCACCGTTCCACAATTAAATATCATTTCTTCTTTAGGCCTGTACATTACACGATCCCATTTCGCGGTAATCCGCTACTTCCTGTCGTTTTAATATGGACGAATATTAAACGTTTAAGGGTATTTGAGGCGGGTTTAATACCAGAGGTACGAACTGCCATCAAATTTAATATCTAACCTAAAGCCACTGACTTTCTTATTTCGATATATCATGCTTAAATACATACTTTTCCATGAAAAGTAAACAACTTTTAACCATAGAAGAATACCTAATATCTTTGCTAAACCCAAAGTATGACCCTCGTCATAGTTGGTAAGATACCAGGGCGAGGCAACAGGCGCCTCGAGGGAATTTAACCCTATTTAAAAGTAGTTTATATTCTTTATTATTATTAAATCAATTTTCTAAGATGAAAAGAAAAATTTCTTTTCATCTTAGATTTAAACTACCACTTTAAACTTAGAATCTGTAGACCACGCAAGGGCACAAGCAATTATAAAGGAACTTTGTGAGCTCCAGGATTGCAGCTGGTGCACAGGTCAGAGCACTACGGCACAACTAATCTTTGCCCCGTAGAGATGATCAACTCTTTGCAATTGCTACATAAAAACAGCAATGTCTTAGAGCATCAACGTTGTCTGGAGATAGTTCCCGTCAACCTATAGCGATGTCCTTACAAACACCGATAACGGCGGATTGGTAGGTTAGGATCAAAAAAACCCTCCCATGAATCCCCAAAAAAATTCCTCTAAAAATCTTCTCATTATAGATTCTCCTTACAGATTAGTTATGATTAATGTGATTTTGATCGTTAATAAATAGTGAATAGGATAACCTTATATATTTGCAGTTGCAAATTTTACGTTATCAACGGGTCGCACCATCCAGAATAAACCTAAAAATACATGATCCCAAGATGAAGACTGACATGTCCCACCACGACCTGGTCCATCACAAGGGAAACGGAAACCTAAATTAACTTTATCTGGAATAAGTTTTGAACTACGTGCATAAAGTACTCCCTTCAGTAAAATTAGAACCGTTACGTGAATAGTGAAAGCATGAATATGATGGACCATAAAATCAGCTGTACCTAATTTAATAGGCATCATAGCGATCTTTGAACCAACCGAAACAATATCACCACCAAAAGCATAACTGGCTGTTGCTAATGCATTAGGTGCGGTATTACCTGGGGCCGCAAGGTGCGTATTCTGAATCCACTGTGCAAATACCGGTTGTAATTGAATGGCTTTATCAGAAAACATATCTTGTGAACGACCTAAAGCGCGCATAGTATCGTTGTGTACATATAATCCAAAACTGTGTGTACCTAAAAAAATACATACCCAGTTTAAATGTGAAATAATAGCATCACGATGACGTACAACACGATCTAGTAGATTATTATAATTCGCTGAAGGGTTATAGTCACGAACCATAAAGATTGCACCATGTGCAGCAGCCCCTACGACACAAAAACCACCAATCCACATATGATGTGTAAATAATGACAATTGTGTAGGATAATCAGTAGCAATATAAGGATAAGGAGGCATAGCATACATATGGTGTGCTACAATAATACTAAGAGAACCAACCATAGCTAGATTGATTGCTAATTGAGCATGCCATGATGTTGTTAAAACTTCATATAAGCCTTTATGACCTTCGCCAGTGAAAGGCCCTTTATGAGCCTCTAATATTTCTCTCATACTGTGACCAATACCCCAATTAGTACGGTACATGTGACCAGCCACAATAAATAAAACGGCTAAGGCTAAATGATGGTGCGCAATGTCAGTTAACCAAAGTCCACCAGTAACTGGATTTAAACCACCCTTAAAAGTTAAAAAGTCAGAGTATTCATTCCAATGTAAACCAAAGAAAGGCGCTAAACCTTTAGAAAAACTTGGGTATAATTGTGCCATTAATTCTCGATTGATCAAGAACTCATGTGGTAATGGAATTTCTTGTGGTGTTACACCTGCATCTAATAACTTGTTTATAGGTGCTGCAATATGAATTTGATGACCTGACCATGATAAACAACCTAAACCTAATAGACCGGCTAAATGATGATTCATCATAGACTCAGCATTTTGGAACCATTCTAATTTAGGTGCAGCTTTATGATAATGGAACCAACCTGCAAACATCATTAATGCCGACATAAATAAGCCGCCTAGAGCTGTCCAATATAATTCAACCTCACTAGTAATTCCTTCAGCACGCCAAATTTGGAAGAATCCAGATGTAATTTGAACACCTGAGAAATTACCCCCCATATCACCATTTAGGATTTCTTGACCAACAATAGGCCAAACAACTTGGGCACTTGGTTTTATAGCTAGTGGATTTGTTAACCAAGCTGAATAATTAGAGAAGTATGCACCATGGAAATGCATTCCACTAATCCATAAAAAAATTAAAGATAATTGACCAAAATGTGCACTGAAGATTTTTCTAGAAATATCTTCTAACGAACTTGTTTGGTTATCGAAATCATGCGCATCAGCATGTAGATTCCAAATCCAAGTAGTGGTTTTGGGACCTTTAGCTAACGTTCTTGAAAAATGGCCAGGTTTTGCCCATTTTTCAAAATTTGTATCAACAACATTACGATCAACTAAAACTTTTACTTTAGTTTCACGTTCGTTTGGACTAACAGTCATATAACTTTCCTTTTTGGAAAATAGAAACTCTCATATTTCATAAATATATATATATAATCTATATATATATACTGTATATATATATTTCAATATAAGTTTATAAGTAGTATAAACCAAAGTTACTATAATAGCTATACTAATTTTTTTATTTTAAAATAATTGAAATAAAAAATACTTTCTAGTATATTAGTAGCAAAGAAAGCTGGTGTAGCTCAATTGGTAGAGCAACTGATTTGTAATCAGTAGGTCGGGGGTTCAAGTCCCTTCACCAGCTATAATTAAATAAAATTAAGCTTCATAAATTAGAAATTCCATTAAAGAGTAATTTTAAACTGATTTTATGCTACAATATTTTATACCCCCGAAATTTTAGAGTTTAAAAAGTACATTTAAATAAATTAAAAACATGTTAAAATTTTTTAACCCCAATAAGACAAAACAAATAATCCGAAGTCAAGAAATAGTCAATATCAATAACTTAGAGCAAAGTATAAAAATACTCAGTGACATTGAAATTCGCGAAGAAATGTTGAAACTTTTACTTCAAGCAAAAAAAGAAGCATCACTTGACAACGTATTAGAGAAATCTTTTGCATTAACTCGAGAAGCGAGTTGGCGTACACTCGGGTTAAAACATTTTGATACTCAACTCCTTGGTGGATTAAAATTACATAAAGGGAAAATAGTAGAAATGAAAACAGGAGAAGGAAAAACATTAGTTGCAACATTACCTGTTTGCCTAAACGCTTTATCCTTAAGAGGCGTACATGTTGTAACTTCAAACGAGTATTTAGCACAACGCGATCAACATTGGATGAGCCAATTATACAGATTCCTTGGACTTTCCGTTGGTTTAGTAAATGAAAATATGACACCGATGGAGAGAAAAAAGAGCTATGCTTCAGATATAACATATCTAACAAACAGTGAACTTGCTTTCGATTATTTGAGAGATAATATGGCGGTTGAACCTTCAGAATTAGTTCAGCGACCATTTAATTATTGTATAATTGATGAAGTAGACTCTATCTTGATCGATGAAGCAAGAACACCTTTAATCATTTCAGGTACATCAAAAACACCTGTTGAGAAATATGTAGTTGCTGATGAAATTGCTAATTACTTAGAAAAAACAATTCATTACGAAGTTGATGAAAGAAATAAGAATATAACTTTAACAAGTAAAGGAATCTCTCAGGTACAGACTTTTCTAAATATACAAAACCTATACGACCCTAAAGATCCATGGATACCTTATATCTTAAATGCAGTAAAAGTTCGTGTTTTGTTCACAATAGATTCAAATTATATTGTCAAAAATAATGAAATTTTAATAGTGGATGAGTTTACGGGACGTATAATGGAAGATCGAAGATGGAGTGATGGCTTACACCAAGCAGTAGAGGCAAAAGAAAATGTCCCTATTCTTGAAGGTTCAGAAACACTAGCATCTATTACATACCAAAACTTTTTCCTTCTATACCCAAAATTATCAGGTATGACTGGAACTGCAAAAACTGCAGAAGTAGAATTAGAGAAAATTTATGGACTTAATGTTGAAGTTTTACCGACAGCAAAACCAATGGTTCGAAAAGATTTTTCTGACCTTGTTTACAGAGACGAATTAGCAAAATGGAAAGCGGTAATAAAAGAATGCGAAAACGTATATTCAACAGGTTGTCCTATATTAATAGGAACAACAGATATTGAAAAATCAGAATTAATTGCACAATTATTAGATGAACGGAAATTACCATACCAGTTATTAAATGCAAAACCTGAGAATTTAAAAAGTGAAGCAAAGATTATAGCACAAGCAGGATGCTCTTATAACATAACAGTTTCAACAAATATGGCTGGGCGTGGCACAGATATAATGCTGGGAGGTAATCCGGATTTTAAATCACGTCAACGTATTATAAACTTATTATCAAAATTTAACATTAACGACTCTTCTGAGCTATATAAAACATTATTTAAGAATAAAAATGTAAAAAAAATTAAAAACATAGAAGATCTGCATGATGTCAAAACACTTCTAAAATATATTGCCGAAAATGGAATAGCAATTAAACGTATCCAAATGTTAAAATATTGGAATAGATTAACAACCGAGAAAACTCTGATAAATATTATTGAAAATGGTTTTATCGATAAGACAGATCTAATTCATAATCTCGTTCATGATTTATATAAATATTATTATAATATTTATAAAATTGAATGTGATAATGAAAAACAAAGAATCATTAAATCTGGTGGATTATACGTAATTGGAACAGAACGACATGAATCACAACGTATAGATAACCAATTACGTGGTCGAGCTGGTAGACAAGGTGATCCAGGTCGTTCACGTTTCTTTCTTAGCTTAGACGATGATATAATTAGAATCTTTGGTGGATCAAATATAAAGAATTTAATGAATCAATTTCAACTAGATAATGATAATCCATTACAAGGTAATTTTTTATCAAAGAGTTTGAATTCAGCGCAAGAAAAAGTTGAATCACAATACTATGATACAAGAAAACGATTATCAGACTATGATGAAATAGTAAACATTCAACGAAAAGCCATATTTAATGAACGAAAACTAATACTCGGATTCAGAAGTGTTCGTGCTGAACTAATTTTTTATGGAGAGGATTTAATAGGAAGTTTAGTGCAAGAACTTAAACGAATGACGATGAAAAAGAACTCTCCCGATAAAGAATTTGATAAACTAAATAAAGAGATATCTTATATTTTAAATGTTCCTTACGTTATTGTTAGTTTTACACAAGCAAAAGAATTAAAACTTAAAGATTTATACCGTCTATTTTGTAACCAATTTTGGCTAAGTTACGATATAAAAGAAATTGAATTTGAAATGTACACACCAGGTTTAATCCGTTTATTAGAAAAATCTTTATTGCTAAATCAAATAGATTTAGCTTGGAAAACCCACTTAGAAAAGATAGATATATTACGTGACTCAATTGGTTGGAGAAGTTATGGACAATTAGACCCATTAACAGAGTATAAAAATGAAGCTTTTAATTTATTTATTGAAACTACACGTGAAATCAAATACAATTCAGTATATAATATGCTAAAATCAAGTTTTGTATAGAGTTTAAAACCACTAAGGATTAATTATGACTAAAAGAACGTTAGGTGGTACAAATAGGAAAGCAGTGAAAGTATCTGGATTTAGAGCACGTATGAGAAATAGTAAAGGTAAGAAAATCATAAAACTTCGCCGTAAAAAAGGTCGCTTAAGGCTAAGCCATTAATTCTCTTCAAAGTTTATTATGAATTTCTCCGAAGAGTTTATTTTATTATTAAACGCTAGATACCCGATACTATATATTTATAGTTTTGAAGAAGATAGACTCGAGTATTCTATACGTAGATCCTTACATAAATTACCTGAAAGAGCTATTTATACATGGGATTTTGTTGAAGGCTACACTAATAACCCAAATATAAAGGGGTTTGCATCGAAGAATCCATTGCAAGCCCTGGATTTAATAGAAAAGGTAACTGCAGAGACCGCAGCAATCTTCATATTGAAGGATTTCAACAAATTTTTAAGTGATATATCCGTCGCTCGTAAAATAAAGAACTTGGGGAGAATTTTAAAGACTCAGCCCAAAACTTTAATTATCACAGCAACAGAAGTTAATGTACCAAGTGAATTAAGGGATTTAATTACTATTACAGAATTCAAATTACCTACATTGACGGAAATCAAAAGTGAACTGAAACGCTTATTTACATCCTTAGACCAAACCTTGGATCTTGAATTTATTGAAGTCTTAGCACTATCCTGCCAAGGCTTATCTATTGAACGTATCCGAAGAGCACTGTCAAAATCAATAGCTAAATATTCTAAAATTAATAAAGAGACAATTAATTTAATATTAACAGAAAAACGACAAATAATAAGTCAAACCGAAATTCTAGAGTTTGAATCAAGTCAAATCTATCTAAATGATATTGGTGGCTTAAAAAATTTAAAAGAATGGTTACTTAGAAGAAAAGGTGCATTTAGTGAAAAGGCAGAAAATTACGGGTTACCTTCTCCGAAAGGTTTATTAATCGGTGGTATACAAGGTACAGGAAAATCTATTACAGTAAAAGCAATTGCAAATGATTGGAAACTCCCATTATTACGGCTTGATGTAGGAAGATTATTCGCTGGTATTGTAGGTGAATCAGAAAGTAGAGTTCGACAAATGATCGATATTGCTGAAGCATTAGCTCCTTGTATATTATGGATAGATGAAATTGATAAAGCTTTTTCCACACAAAATACAAGTAATGATTCTGGGACAACTAGCCGAGTATTCGGTACGTTTATAACTTGGTTATCAGAAAAGACAAGTCCTGTCTTTGTTGTAGCAACAGCAAATAATTTTAAAACATTACCTCTAGAAATTATCAGAAAAGGAAGGTTTGATGAAATATTTTTTGTAAATTTACCCGATTCAGATGAAAGACAACAAATATTCGAAGTATTATTGAAACGATTAAGACCGGAAAAACTAGGTGATTTTAATACCATACTTTTGAGTCAGAAGTCCGAAGGTTTTTCAGGAGCAGAAATAGAACAAGGAATTATTGAAGGTATGTTTATTGCATTTAATGAGAGAAGGGATTTTATAGATGAAGATATTATTATCGGTTTAAAACAAATTATACCAATTTCTCAGGTAGATATTAAACAAATACAAGAGTTACAAGAGTGGGCTTTATCGGGAAAGGTTAGATTAGCATCTTAAAAAGAACACACTATTATGAATTTTTCAGTATTCCGTTATTTTACGAGTCTAAAGCTTGCGATAAGCTTACTCTTGATCATTGCCCTTTTTAGTATTATTGGGACAGTTATTGAACAAGGCCAATCAGTTGAATTTTATAAAATTAATTATGCCAACACTTTTTATTGGAGCATATTTCTAACATTAGGCTTAGATCATGTCTATCAAACTTGGTGGTATATAACGTCATTAATTTTATTAGGTATATGTTTAATCAGTTGTACCTTTTTTCAACAGTTCCCGACTCTAAAAATAGCACGTAGATGCTTTTTTCAATCAAAACCACGTCAATTTAAGAAACAAAAATTAACTTCTAGTATTAATAAACAAAGTTTTTTAGACTTACTAAAATTTTTACAAAACACGGGTCACACTATTTTTCAGCAAAATATTAAAATTTATGCTTACAAAGGTATCTTAGGTCGATTTGCTCCGATAATCGTACATGTGAGTTTACTTTTAATCTTAAGCGGAAGTATGATAGCTGCATTAGGGGGTTTTAGTAGCCAAGAATTAATAACTAAAGGTGAAATTTTTCATATACAAAATACGAATAATGTCAGTATTTTTAGTGAAGTTCCAGATATTCCATTAAGAATGAATGATTTTTGGATTGAATATACAAAAGAAGATCAAGTAAAACAGTTTTATAGTGATTTATCTGTCTTAAGTTCACAAGGTAATGAGCTAATAAGGAAAACCATTTCTGTTAACTTTCCTTTACATTTTAAAAGCTTAACTATTTACCAGACTGATTGGAACGTCATTGGTTTACGATGTAAAATAGAGAATCAAATCTACCAATTACCTCTAGGGCCATTTACAAATGCAAAAAACTTATGGAGCTCATGGATACCTTTTGTAAATGATACAGGTTTATTCTTAATCCTAAAAAATTTAGAAGGAAACTTTTTAGTTTACAACACATTGGGTAACTTTATAGGAGAAATAAATATAAATGAAATACTTTTATTAGATAAATCATTTCAAATAATTGAAATAATAACAGAAACGGGACTTCAAATTAAAGCAGATCCTGGTATAAAAATAATTTACTCAGGTTTTGGTATGTTAATGATAAGTACTTTAATCAGTTATATTTCATATACCCAATTTTGGATACTTAACGCCCAGAAAAAAATTTTTGTTAGTGCAGAAACAAACCGCGCTCAATTAAACTTGCGTCTTTTATTTCTTAAGTTTATTTCTTTAGAAAATGAAAACCAGAGATAGATTCTTTCAAAGAACTTTATGAATTTTGACATTAGATAATGATTATTATATCTTGTATTATACTTGGGGTATAGCCAAGTGGTAAGGCATCGGACTTTGACTCCGCCATTCGTAGGTTCAAGTCCTACTACCCCAGTTTAGCGAAAGATGTAAATTTATGTTGAAATTATGAGCATTTTATGCCATAATAAAATATGAGTCTAATAGCGGGTATAGCTCAGTGGTAGAGCGTGACCTTGCCAAGGTCGATGTCGCGCGTTCGAATCGCGTTACCCGCTTAGGGTAATTAAAGGGTCGGTGCCCGAGTGGTTAAAGGGGGCGGATTGTAAATCCGCTGGCTGTGCCTACGTTGGTTCAAATCCAACTCGGCCTACTCTAAGAATAGGCTCAAGTTAAGTATTCTACAATTACAATTTAAATCTTTTTAAAGGAGAAAGTATATATGTCATTTAATGTTATTCCGCGTAATTACTGGTTATTAGCAGGTACTGTTTGGATTGTATTAGCGTATATGAAAACAATTAGGGAAAACGAACAATACGCGTTGACAGGTAAATCCGATGAGTTTACTATTTTTTTAGGTATACCTTACACTATAGGAATTTTATTGCAAGGTTTTAGGCTAGATCAAATGCTGATCTTCACACAAGGTGTACTAGTCTTTTTATTTTGCGTTATAACGCTTGAATTGATGGAAACACGTAATCGCGTTGAATTAGATAATAGAACGCGCCATCAAGGATATCGTCGAAAAAAATCAGCCATTCAGAAAGAACAATTTGGGGAAGCTAAATTTCTAGAGCGAGAAGAATATCGCTAAACGATCTCACAAAAAAGGTCTTGTATTGAATCCATGATGAAAAAGTACTAAGATGGTATAAAAAGTAACGCCAATTTTTAACATGAGGTAGAAAATAACTAATAATTTAGAACGTTATTTTTTATACGATCAATTTTAAAGTTTATTAAAACAAATAAAATTATAGAAATTCATTATGGTAATATTTTAGCTAACCATAATTATAAACAAATATAAAAAATATTTTTTTATAAGTTGATCTGAAGGTAAAACAATTTATGATTTTTCTATTTGAGTGTATCTCGCCTAAAATTATTGTTTCTATATTTAGATGAAACTTTCGGATATAATCAAAAGTTTATAGACTATTGAGAAAAATCAATAACAAGATTGTTATCTAGACAAATCAGAGCACACTCAGTTTATTAACAAGAGGGTCAGAGAACAAGACCCTAGGATCGCTTTTAAAGGATAAAGTCAATAAGAACTTTTCAAGGAAAGTTATTTTATCAAATTGAAATCAATTTTAAGTTAACGTGTATTGAAAAGTTTTTAATTTGTAGTAAAAAATATTAAGAAGCCCACACAAAATCAAGAAGAAATCCAAGGGAATCTCTTATCGCCTATGGTGGGACGTAGGAATATAAAATCAAAATAAGATACGCTTGATTGTTAACGTGAAGAGTGAAAACTTTTGATTATCTATCTAGCTTAAAGAATTGACGAAAAAGTATAAATAGATGAGAAGATATCCGACTCTTAGCAACTTACAGAACTTTGATCTATAATGAGAAAATCAATATTTTATTACAAAAAAAGACCGATCTTTAAGAGGTGATCTAAATTGTTGAGTTTTTGTAAATGAGAAAGCTACAATAAGATATTTAGAATGTAATTAAAAAAAGTATTATTAAAAATTACGTATAATCTTATTTTAGACTTACTTAGGCTCAATAAAATACGATTTTTACAAGAGAGAAATATACTGATAAAACTCAGCAAGTTGTGCATTTCACAAAAAGACACATTCATGTATATTAGATTTAATTAAAATGAAAATACAATACGATGTGATTTATTAAATATAAATTTAAATATTTATTTAGAAAAGATAAACTAATGTGAAAAACATTTACTCATATAGACCAAAACTTAAAATATTGGGATATTAATCAAATTTGTCATATTAAATCACACCTTTCGAATTAACATGATTTCACATTATATATACAACCTCTGGAAAATGAGCTGATATAATTACATAACTACATAACATCAACTATGGATTAAGAAAGAAACTTAGAAACTCTGAATAAAACAATAAGAATAAACAGAGAATACGTCGAATGTCTAATAATCAAATTTTAAAATACAGATAAAAACATATAGTGTTTCTCATATTACATTTTTTGTTTGCACAAGAAATTTTTTTACTAATCTTTTAACATATTCAAAAAATAAAGTCGAATTCTAAAAGAAAACATCTAAATTAAAAAATACAAAAAAATATGATAAGTCTAAAATTACAGTACTTAGGAGTAACATCAAAAAAGGGAGATCTTATCTTCATCTCTCAAAATTCTATAGGAGTTAAAAAACATGTTATTTGTATTGGTATCTTCAATATTTAAAATGATCCTATATAGCAAAAATTATCGAAAGTCTTTCGATGCTTGCAGAAGCTAATTTTTTTTGATACTGAATTTATATAAAGATCTTAGATCAATATTGACATTTACTTTTCTTCACAGCGGTTTGAAGGTTTGTTAAACTTAACTTCCTACAAAAGTTGCTCAATACTATGTTTTATCAGCTTGAGTGGAATATTAGCAGATAAGAATTTAGAAAAAGTTGAAAATGACTATACCTCACTTTCTTCTTTGCACATATATTCAACTCTACTTGACTCTTTATACTAATAATTTTTATATTTGATATTTGTTAATATGGTATAGAAATTAAGATTATAGAGTTCTAACTCTACACCATATTAATCTTTTATCTTACATTTTTTAAATAAATCTTTCTATGAAATAAAGAACGCGATTTCTTTTTTAATGTAAGATAAAAAAACTTTAACGGAAACCTACTGAGGCTTGCCAAACAAAAGCTAATAATAAAAAGAAAAATGGAATTGCTGGTAAAACATCTACAACTGGGCTAAAAATAACATAAGCGTCTGGCAATTTAGAAACTAAAATCGTTATCATAAATATTTTTTTTATAAACAGTAAATTAATGACCTTTAAGTAGATTATAAACAATTTTAAATAATTCGTATATTTAAATTTTTTCATAAAAAACAAACTAAACACTTGAATCTCTAAATTTGAAAAAGATTATAACAAAAGAAAAAGATCTATAAAATACGATAGAATTATTCACTGAGTCGAAAATTGCATTAGGCTGCCTGGGACTCGAACCCAGAACTTATCGGTTAAAAGCCGAGTACTCTACCATTGAGTTAGCAACCCACTACAGTGATAGTAGACGAATTGTGAAAGAAACTAAAGTGAAAAATGAATTTTTCTTAGTCGATTAAAATCTATCTATTTACAAAAATCAAAGATTAATAGAATTGTAGTTTAGCAAGAATGATAAAAAATATTTTATTTTTAAACCCAATCATTTACCTCGATAAGTATCGATATACTTTTAAATAATAAATGAAATGTATTTTATTCAATATTTTCGATGATTAGTATCTTCAATTTCTTGATCCGTCAATGATTAAAGATCTTTCTTCTACACTCAGAAATGTTATTTTTACTTGAAAGTCAAGCTCTGATGTTATTTGATAATACTTTATATTTTCTCTATATTTTCAAATTTTATAAATCAGAGAATTGTTACATTTTGTTTAAATTTATTGATCTCTAATTACGTTTGTTTATTTTCTAGGCAAGCACTAGCTTTTATTGCTAGTGCTCTTTACTAAAATCAATAGAAGTTATATGCAAAATTATGTAATTAATTCCAGCGATTTTATAAAATAATATATAATTAAATTTAAAAATTCGATTCTTGTGAGTTTTGTTATAATAGTTTATAATAATAGTCTAAGATAAAGTCGATATTATTTTAATCTTTATGTAAAACGTTGTTTTAAACGTGTAGCTTTACCAGATAAACCTCTTAAATAATATAATTTAGAACGACGAACTTTAGAAGAGCGTTTTATTTCAATATTTTTGATTTTTGTAGAATGAATTGGAAAACATCTTTCAATTCCAATTCCTTGCATCACCCGTCTCACTGTAATTGTTTGGCTTAAGCCACTGTTCTTTTGACTTATTACAACTCCTTCGTAAGCTTGAACCCTTGTTTTTTCACCTTCTCTTATCTCAACACCTAATCTGACTGTATCCCCAACGCGAATATTTGGTAAATCTGTCTTTAGGTATGTTTTTTCTACGGTATCGAGAATTTTCTGATTACCTTTGTTCATTATCTTTTTTCTAAGTGTAACAAAACGATATCATAGCTGTTTCTCTTAGTCAAGAATATTTCCTAATGATTATAGGTTTTCATTTTTTTATATTGTTATTATAATATTTTAATATTTTGACTATTTTTTATCTAAATTCTCAAATTTTATAGATCATATGTTCCAATCTTATTTCCGGTCTTATATTAGGATCAATAATTAAATGTCTACTTTTATTACATTATATTATTCATTTTTGCATATAATATGATTAGAGTTTGGAGTGCAAAATAAAAATTTAAATAAAGAAATAAATTATTATGTCAGGTGGATCGACGGGAGAACGCCCATTCTCAGATATTATTACTAGTATTCGTTATTGGATTATACATAGTATTACAATACCCTCATTATTCGTCTCTGGTTTTCTTTTCATTGCTACTGGTTTAGCCTATGATGTATTTGGAACACCACGCCCAAACGAATACTTTACACAGGATCGTCAACAAGTTCCTTTAGTTAATGATCGTTTTAGTGTTAAAGAAGAATTAGAAGAGCTAACTAAAGGCTTATAAAAGAAAAATTAATCATATTTATGGAAAATAATAAAAATCAACCAATAGCTTATCCAATATTTACATTTCGTTGGTTAACTATCCATGCTTTAGCAGTTCCGACTGTTTTCTTTTTAGGAGCTATTACATCGATGCAGTTCATTCAACGTTAGGAGAAATATTCATGTCAGGACCAAATCCAAATCGATTACCTGTTGAATTAAGTCGTACATCTCTTTATTGGGGACTTCTACTTATTTTCGTTTTAGCTGTTTTGTTTTCAAGTTACTTTTTTAATTAAATTAATTATATTTAGGAGATTGTTATGGCTGGTACTGGTCGTGTGCCTCTTTGGCTTGTAGGCCTTGTTGGAGGTTTAGCTGTTTTAGCTATGCTCAGTGTTTTTTTTTATGGTGCTTATTCTGGTCTAGGTTCGTCTTTATAAGTTATTAAAACTTAAACGTATCATAGGAAAACAAAAAAATTTCTCTTTCAACTAAGTTTAAATTGTTTTTTTATTAATATGCTTTTATTTTGGAAGAATGTAGGTCAATTTCCACGGTTTTTTATTACTAGTTTACTTGGTCTAGTTTTTATTTTATTAAGTCCTGTTCTACAACAAGCAAAAAAAAGTAATTTAAACAAAATATTAACGGTTCTTCTTTTTGTCACTTTATTATTTATACTATTGGGGATTTTAAATGCTATGTTTAATTTATAATTCTAAAGGGTTAAAAAGATTACTTGAGATAAAAGCATTCTAAAAAACACAGGGAATTTATTATTAAGTGTTTTTAATTCGCTAATCTAATTTTATTAAAATCATTTTACTGAACATTCTATTTTTTTCTTTAACTTGGTAAAGAAACGGTTTTGATTCTGAAGCCTAGTTTTAACCATTGACTAAAATTTAAAATATCGAAAAATTTAAGTTAAACTAAATTTTACTTTTATACAAACTATTGTATCATTAACCTAGTAGAATAAAAGAGACTTAGTAAAGAGATAACAGAGCAATATAAGATATGAATTTTCAAATTATAGGTCAATTAGCCTCAGCCGCATTAATCCTTTTATCAGGACCAATTGTTATTGTTTTATTAGCATTAAAACAAGGTAATCTGTAAAATTAGGTTTTAATCCTGAGATTTATTTAAATCTCAGGATTAAAATAATAATATGAAAACAATCTTTACAAAAGTTTCAATATAATGTGAGTAATGGCTCAGCGAGGGCATCTACCTTACAAGCAGATAGCCACTGGTTTAAATTTGATACCGCATAAGAGTACTTTTAATCTAAAGGGAAAAAATGTCTAAAGAGATATGTTTTATTTATAATTCTAAAAAAATGCATTTTCGTTATGTACTGGCTATTCACTTATATCTTCTTGGCAATATACCGTGTTCGGTTATATTTGATAATATATATATATGTGTATATACTTTATATATGTCAAACATATTTTTATCAGGAAGACGAGACTTGTTGGAGATTTAGCTGTTTTAGTGCTCAGTGTTTTTTTTTATGGTGCATATTCTGGTCTAGGTTCGTCTTTATAAGTTATTAAAACTTAAACGATCATAATTTCTCTTTCAACTAAGTTTAAATTATTTTTTTATTAATATCCTTTTATTTTGGAAGAATGTAGGTCAATTCCACGGTTTTTTATTACTAGTTTACTTGGTCTAGTTTTTATTTTATTAAGTCCTGTTCTACAACAAGCAAAAAAGTAATTTAAATAAAATATTAACGGTTCTTCTTTTTGTCACTTTATTATTTATACTATTGGGGATTTTAAATGCTATGTTTAATTTATAATTCTAAAGGGTTAAAAAGATTACTTAAGATAAAAGCGATTCTAAAAAAACAAGAGGGGAATTTATTATTAAGTGTTTTTAATTCGCTAATCTAATTTTATTAAAATCATTTTACTGAACATTCTATTTTTTACTTTAACTTGATAGAGAAACGGTTTTGATCTGAAGACTAGTTTTAACCATTGACTAAAATTTACAATATCGAAAAATTTAAGTTAAACTAAATTTTACTTTTTTGAAATCACTGTATTATTAACCTAGTCGAATAAAGGAGACTTAGTAAAGAGATAACAGAGCAATATAAGATATGAATTTTCAAATTACAGGTCAATTAACATCAGCCGATTAATCCTTTTATTAACAATTGTTATCACATTAATATCGATAGTTATTCATTCACCTATTTACCGGTAAATTTCAATAGAAATTCTTAATTCTTTGTATTTGATTGTCTATATCGTGATTAAGTCTGGTACTCTTAAAAGTTCTGGATTAAGTATAATAGATCTATAAATTTACAAAGTTTGTAAAGTGTTATTAAAGACACTAATGCTCCAAGATGAAGAGAGACACCTCCTACCATCACTTTTAACAAAAAGTAAATAAATAATTTTTTTGAGCTGTTTTTTAATTAAAAATTTTAAAATACTTTACTTCAACTAATTTAGAGATCTAGTTACTATTAAACGTGTCTTCTTTTCTGTCTAACTTATTTCATTTTTTTATAAGTGAAAGCAATATTTTAATACATTATCAAATAGCTATAATATCATTTTATTACACTTAGAAAAAAGATAATGAACAAAGGTAATCAAAAAATTCTCGATACCGTAGAAAAAGATCCTAAAGACAGATTTCTAAATATTCAGTCAGCTTAAGTGTTGAGATAAAAGAAGGTAAAAAAACAAGGGTTCAAGTTACGAAGGAGTTGTAATAAGCAAAAAAACAGTGCTAACCAAACAAGTCAATGAGGTGGGTGATCAAGGAATTGGAATTGAAAGATGTTTTCCAATTCATTTTACAAAAATCAAAAATATTGAAATGAAACGATCTTCTAAAGTTCGTCGTCTAAATTATATTATTTAAGAAGTTCTATGATAAAGCTCACGTTTAAAGACGATTCATAAATCAAATATAAACTATATAGAGTTTTTAAATTTTTAGTAGAAAAGTTTAAAATAGTTAAATAGAATTTTTAACAAATATATCTAGTTTAGGTATATACTTTTTCTCTAGTTTAGGTATATACTTTTTCTTATGTCAAGTAACAGAAAAATTAAAAATGGCTATTAAACGCGGTTCACAGGTAAAAATATTACGTCCTGAGTCTTATTGGTATAAAAAAAATGGTAAAGTCGCTTCAATTGATGATAGTGGTGTAAAATATGGTGTAACGGTACGTTTTGATAGTGTAAACTATAATGGAGTAAACTCATCGAACTATAATATTTCTGAATTAGTTGAAGTAAAAAAGAAAAGTTGACTGTAGTTTTGAATTTTGTTAAATCCAAAATCGATAATGTGATGGAGACTCGTACCTATCAAATTATTCGAAAACTACAGTCACCTATTAGAGTAATGTTGTTTGTAATTAAAAAAACAAGGTAATCTGTAAAATTAGGTTTAAATCTCAGGATTAAAATAATAATATGAAAACAATCTTTACAAAAGGTTTCATTATATTGTAAAATAATAATAAGTTGGGCGGTTAGCTCAGTGGTAGAGCATCTGCCTTACAAGCAGATGGCCACTGGTTCAAATCCAGTACCGCCCATCTTGATTTTGATAGTATCACTTCGTTTTTCGTTAAAAATTATTGAAATTAAGAATAAAAAATTAAACAAAGAAACTATTATGTCCAATTTGATCGAACCTACTGATACATTGCTTACTGTGGTTATTGCCGGGATTGTGTTTGTGTTGATAATTCTGGTATTAGGTATTTTGTTACGAATTGGTATTGGACCCGTAACCATGCTCGTTTCTTTTCTATCAAACGTCTTAGAACGAATATTGAACAAAATTAATAAATATTTCGTTAATTTCATTAATTTGGTCGTGCTCTCTACGCTCCTAAACCGTATTCCAAAGCTATTAAATGAGATCAAAATATCTTTAATACAGCAAC
>Ga0209223_10000592_pt1 | contig 41962 bp, 48 predicted proteins | sample COG_06_FD_184750 | JGI IMG/M metagenome (GOLD analysis project Ga0209223, IMG submission 184750) | Pelagic Microbial community sample from North Sea - COGITO 998_met_06 (SPAdes) (version 2) | ecosystem: Environmental > Aquatic > Marine > Neritic zone/Coastal water | place: Helgoland, sampling...
TATAATAAATAATACAAAAATTTATAAATAAACACTTTTATTGATTAGGATGTCCTTGAATTATAGAAGAAATTCGATCCAACATCGCCCGTAAGCCGTTTGATCGTTGCGATGACAAGTGCTCATTTAACCCTAGTCTGTTAAACTCGGCTAAAGCATCAATAGTGGCCGCTTCTTTGATTTTTGTTCCGCTGTAAAGAGAAATCAAAATTGCAATCAAACCTTTAACTATTAATGCGTCTGACTCACCTTTTAGCTCAATAATTTTGGCTTCTTCTGTACCAATTAATTCAAAGTTCATCCATACCTGTGAGGCACAGCCATTAATCTTTGTCGATTCATTTTTTAAGGAAGAATCCAGAGGTTCTAATTTCTTTCCTAAATCAATTATATATCTATATCGATCTTCCCAATCCTCTAAGAAGTCGAAATCATCTATAATTTGTTGGAATTCGTTTTGTGCCATTTTTCCTCACTAAATTTACTCAGTACAAATATTCTAATTTTTTTATAATTCAATAATTTTTAAATTGCCTTTATCAGATGACAGAGCAATTTCTCCATTTTTTAGCCGTAACGCATCGTTTCCAAAAACTTTCTTTCTCCACCCTTTAAGAGCAGGGATTGATGCGTTTTCATTGGATGCTAAGTCATCTAGATCAGTGCTTGAAGCAATAAGCTTTTGGGCCACGCCCCACTTCTCAGAGTTTGCTTTAAGAAGTACGCGTAGAAGTTCTGGCAGACCATTTGATCGCATCTTGTTTATATCTACTGGTTTTAGTTTTTCAATTTCATCGTCAGAAATAGGGATTGGTTTTCTGATTGCTTTCAGAATTCCTTCGCCTATTGACCCCTTTTTATTATCTTCATTTAACAAACGTGATTTCTTTAAATCAGGAAGTGTTTTTGGCCTAATTGAAGCTAATTCTAGGATCATTTCATCCCTAAGCACTCTGTTCCTAGGTACGTTTCGTAATTGAGCTGTGGTTTCTCTAAAGTTCGCCAAAGACTTTACTACTGCAAGAAAACCCAGATTATTATTTTTTATTTTAATTCTTTTCCACGAATTAATAGGATTATTATCATATGTTTTTGGATCTAAAAGAGTGGCTAGCTCTTCGTCAAGCCACTCAGATCTCTCATTCTCATTAAGCATTACCGCTAGCTCTTCATAAACCGTTCTAAGATGAGTTACATCACCAATAGCGTAGTTTAATTGATGTTCAGAGAGTGGTCGCTGTGACCAGTTTGTGAAACGTGATGATTTATCTATCGTTACTAGTGCTAACTTTCTTACTAAAGTTTCGTATCCGACCTGATCTCCAAATCCGCATACCATAGCGGCAATTTGAGTATCAAAAAATGGTTTAGGAAAAATTTTATTCTCGATAAAGAATATCTCTAAGTCTTGTCTAGCGGCATGAAAAACTTTTAATACGTTCTCATTTAAGAACAAATCATAGATTGGTTGCAGATCAATACCTTTAGCTAAAACATCAACCAGAGCTGAGTCTGAATCATTGTCTCCCGGAAATGCTATTTGAATGAGGCAAAGTTTTGAATAATATGTTCTTTCCCTAAGAAACTCAGTATCTACTGTTATATAAGAATGTTTAGCCGCATCGGTACAAAATTTCTTTAACTTGTCAGAGGATGTAATAAAATTTACCAAAAATGAGTTCCAATCAAAATTTGTTTTAACATAATTTACAACTTAAATACTATTAGAAAGTACTAACTTTTGATAGCCTCAAATTATTATATAAAAATGAAGTTATAGTTTAGTAATTTAGAAATAAGAAATAGAAAATGTGGATTTTGTATATTATTAAATGTAGGGATAATAGTTTATACACTGGGATTACGACTGATCTTCAAGGAAGACTTTCTAGCCATTTAAAAGGAACTGGTGCGAAATATACCAAAGGGAAAGGTCCTTTTGAGGTCTTGTACACAGAACAACACGAGGACCGTAGTGGTGCAAGTAAGCGAGAATATCAAATAAAAAAGCTTACACATCAAAAGAAGTTCGATTTGATTGCAAATAAAAGTCTTCTTAGGAATTTGAGTAAATAGTCTTCTTATTCTTGTTTTCGTTGTTAGCCCTTAGAAAAGAATAAAACCAGTTAAATAAAAATGATGCAGTTTTTACAAAAAAAAATAATCTTTAATAAACTAAGTTTAAATTTCCATTAGTAACAAATCAGTTCGAAATAAAAAGGTTTACATACTGACATAAGCTCGTACGTTTAACATATAATAACACTAATGGAGGAATAAAATGAAATACTTAAATAAAAAAATTTTAACAAGGCTCACATCGTTTTTTTTATTAATGATTCTACCCAACACATTAGTAGCAGAACAGTTTACTGCAAGGCTTTCCGGACATTGGAGTCCTAAACACCAAAGTGCGATTCACTCTCAGCTATTTGCTGATGAAGTTACAAAAAGATCTAATGGTCGTCTAAAAATTGATTTTTATCCCTCCAAGCAGCTTTTTGGTATTAGAGAGGTACTAGGCGCCGTGACCTCTGGAGCGGTCGAACTTGGTGGCATAGTTGGAGTTGTGTCCTTCCCTTCAATCAATAAAAATTTCAATGTGGCCTCCTTTCCTGGTTTATTTGACTCCTACGAACAACAAAGAGGGTTTTTTCAAGATTCTAAAATGGGAAAAAGTATTTGGTCAGATATTACGAAAAAAAGTAACTCAAAATTAATAATGTATAACCCTGTTGGTCCTGTTATGACATTTAGTGGCAAACGTGAATTAACGGGTGTAGAGGCCATGAAAGGCCTGAAAGCGAGGCGTTTGTTAAAAAGTGAAGAGCCAATGTGGGATGTTTTTAAAGCAAATAGAGTTTCTTTACCAACTGGCGAGGTTTATACGGCACTTCAGACAGGTATGATTGATACCATTAATAGTCCTCCAGGAAGTATTGAGGCATATAGTTGGTGGGAGTACCTTCAGTTTGCGCAAAAACCCTATCAGTACTTTGCAGATGCCTATATCATGGCAAATAAGACGTGGTTTGATAGTTTGCCAGACGATTTAAAGAAAATAGTTATGGATGTAGGAAGAGAAATTGGAAATAAATCTACCAATACAATTCTTGATGCGGGAGAAACGACTCTTAAAAAATTCGAGGAGAGAGGTGGAGTAATTACTGTTCTTTCAGGTAATGAAAAAATAAAGTTTGATAAACTAATGAAAGATAAAGTGATGCCAGCGATGGCTGATTTAATTGATGGTGATGCTTTAAAGGCAGCACAGGATTATGCTGCTAAATAATTCTAAAATATGGTTCTTTGTAAATGTATTTAACTATCATAAAAGTATTAAGGTACATTAACTTAACCTTTGAAAGAATTGTTTTTACAACAAGTATTACAATAGTGGCCTTGATTGTGATCGCGCTAACTCTAAGTGCGGTCACAAGATATGTGTCAGGTAATGGCTATGACTGGTTTATCGAGTTACCACCCGTACTAATTTGTTGGTTAGTTTTTCCATTGTTAGGACCGCTATTACACAAAGGACAACATATTCAGGTTGATTTTTTAACCTCAATTTTGACCAAAAGGTCAATCCTATTGGTCAAGTTAACAAACAATTTAGTTGTGTTAATTGGATCAGCTCTGTTTTTTCGGGCCGGTGTTGATGCGACCGTTCTGTATTACAACATGGGGCAAATATTAGAAATTCAGTTAGAGGTACCAATTTGGTGGATGTATTTGGCATTTCCAACAGGATTTTTTGTTTTAACCACCTTTGCTACAGAGCTCGTTTTAAATGACCTTTCTCGTTTGATATCGTTTAAAAGTGAGATAAAGTGATGTTTGCGTTTGCAATTTTACTTTCCTTAATTTTACTTATATTAGGCACGCCAATTTTTCTCGTTTTCGGTCTCGGAAGTTCCATTGCAGCCGTTTGGGGGCTAAATTTACCATGGTCCACTCTTATACAAGTTTCATTTGGTGCAATGACCAAGCATATTTTGATAGCTGTACCACTTTTTATATTCGCAGGAATGGTGATGCTAAGAGGAGGTTCGGCAACTAGGCTTGTAGGGTTTGCCACTGCCCTTGTGGGCCATTGGCCTGGTGGACTCGGGATAGCCATGGTAATTGCTATGGGTTTTTTTGCAGCTTTCTGTGGTTCAATTCTAGCAGCGATTACGGCGGTTGGGACGATAATGATGCCAAAAATGATTGAACAAGGTTATCCAAAGCCTTTTGTAATTGTTTTAGCGGCGTCTGCTGCGTTGTTAGAGGCACTTATTCCTCCCTCTAATGCAGCTATATTATTTAGTGCACTAACAAATGTCCCGGTCTCCAAGACATTTGCAGCTGGAGTACTGCCAGGCTGCGTGTTGCTGATTATGATGATTTTATTAGTTATTTTTAAATGTCGAGATATTAGAAATCCCATTGCTGCTACGATGAAAGAAAAAATTATTGCAGGGCGTAACGCACTCCCTGCCCTTTTTACACCAATTATTATCCTTGGTGGCATTTATGCTGGTTTGTTAACGCCCTCAGAATCGGCTGCCATAGCAGGAGTATGGGCAATAATAATGGGTTTTGGGATATATAGAGAGCTTACATTTGCAGGCTTGTTACTTTGCTTGAAAGAAACTGCAACAATCACAGCTGTAATTTTCGCAATAATTGCAATGGCTACTTTTTTGAGCATAGTATTAACATACACAAGATTACCTCAACAAATAATAGAGAGCTTTATTGATTTGGGAGGAACAGCAATGATTTTCTGGATATCTTTAGCGATTATTTGTTTGATTTTAGGAACATTTATTGAAATTGTTCCTGTTTTTTATTTAACTGTACCAATTTTTGCAGCTATTGTCGTGTCGCTAAACCAAAGTCTTTTACATCTTTATGTTGTTTTTGTTGCGTTTGCTGGGATCGGCATGATCACACCACCAGTTTGCGTTGGTATTTATACGTCAGCTAGTGTTATCAAAGAAAACCCAGGCATGGCATTTAAAGAAATACCCCTCTTCGTTCTTCTTGGAGCAACATATGGAATTCTGATGATTTGTTTTCCCGTTCTTTCCACTTGGTTGCCAAGTCTTTTAAACTAGTATAGCCGAAGTATCTATTAGTTAAGAGAAACTACATTTGGATAATAACCTTGTTAAAAACAATATCGTTTATTCGAAATTATGCTGCTTCTTACCCAAAGCGGTTTGGAACTTTATTGGCGCTGATTGGAGTACTATTTCTTACTCCTGATACAATGATAATGAGACTGTCATACCTTGATCGATGGCCCTTAATGGCGTGGCGTGGCGTTTTAATGGGCTTAACTCTCCTAATTATTTGGCGCTATTTTTGGGTTTCGAACAAGAAGAAAGAATGGCACTCATTAAGTTCGATTCCTGGTTTAGTTGTTATCTTTTCTTTTGGAATAAACTCCATAACCTTTACCCTTGGAATTCAAGAGACGTCCGTAATGGTTGTTTTGACGGCGTTGGCTACTATGCCGATTTTTGCAGCTATTTTATCAACTATATTCATGGGAGAGTCCCAAGGTCTTTTAGGGTGGATAACCATAATTTTTGCAATGATTGGAGTAGCGGTTGTTGTGGGGGACGGTTCAAATGCAACGGGTCATCCAAACGGTTCAACTGCTCTTGGGGCCCTTTACGGAGCAATTACCGCATTTGGATTGGCTCTAACATTTACCATGGCCCGAAAATATAAAGAGTTAGGTATTGTTCCTGCCGCTGCATTAGGCTCGTTATTAAGTGGTTGTATAGGATTTTACTTCAGCTCTTATGAAGATTTTTTTACAGCACCTGTGTGGACCCTTGTAGCTATGGGAGTAATTATCCTGCCCATTTCATTTGCCTGTTTAAGTATTGCGCCACGATATACATCTTCAGCAATAGTTAGTTTGATTATGTTGTTGGAAATGGTTATTGGTCCGTTTTGGGTCTGGTTGGGAATAGGCGAAAAACCAACCAATACTATGATTTTAGGTGCATTAATGGTATTGATTATACTAATTTTTCATATCGTTAAAACCCAGTTTAAAAGTGAACATTAGTACAAATTATTATGAAAAGTATCAGAAAGTCATTTATTAAAGTAATTGATTTTATTAAGTCCCTAGGGCTAATTTTAAAGCAGCCCTAGGAGTTTAAACTTATAGTTTTATAACTATACTTTACCAAGTGCGTTTGTAAGGTCTTCGATAATGTCATCAATATGCTCAATGCCAATAGATAAGCGAACGTACCCAGGGGTCACTCCAGCCGCGAGTTGCTCGGCCGGATCAAGCTGAGAGTGGGTCGTAGACGCCGGATGGATCGCCAACGAACGAGCGTCACCAATATTTGCTACGTGATACAATAGCTCGAGAGAATCTATGAACTTTTGACCAGCTTTTTTGCCTCCATTAAGCTCAAAACCAAGAAGGCCACTATAACCACCTTTAAGATATTTTTTGGCGCGTGTTAAATCTTCGCCAGTTTGCAGACTTGGGTAAATTACATTTGAGACCTTTGAATTTTTATTAAGAAACTCAGCTACCGCCTGTGCATTTTTACTATGTTGTGCAATTCTCAAAGGTAAGGTTTCAAGCCCTTGTATTATTTGAAAAGCATTAAATGGGCTTAGGGTCGATCCTAAATCTCTAAGTAACGTCACACGAGCTTTAAGAATATAGGCTATTGGTCCAAGGGGTTTAGCCGCTTCGCTCCAAATGGCACCATGATATGATTCATCAGGAGTATTCAATAAGGGTTGACGCTCTTTGTGAGCGTCCCACTCAAAATTCCCACCGTCAATGATCATTCCACCGACTGAGGTCCCATGTCCTCCAATATACTTAGTTAGGGAGTAAATCACAATCGCTGCACCGTGGTCGAAAGGTCGACAGAGTAAGGGTGCCGATGTGTTATCAACAATCAAAGGAATACCAAGCTTACGGCCAATCGATGCAACTTCTGCAATTGGAAATACTCGCAATTTAGGATTTGGAAGGGTTTCTGCGTAATATGCCCGTGTCTTATCGTCTGTTGCCTTTGAAAAGTTATTTGGATCAATAGGGTCAACAAAGCGCACTTCAATCCCTTGCTGCTTTAGCGTGTTATTGAAGAGGTTCCAGGTTCCTCCATAGATATCTGTCGAACAAACAATATTATCTCCTGCTTGGGCGATATTCTGAACTGAGAAAGCAGAGGCTGACTGACCAGACGAAACGGCAAGTGCTGCCACGCCCCCTTCTATGGAGGACATTCTTTTTTCAAGTATGTCAGATGTCGGATGCATAATCCTAGAGTAAATATTTCCAAGCTCTGAAAGACTAAAAAGATTTGAGGCTTTTTCTGTGGACTCAAATTGATACGCTGTGGTTTGATAAATTGGAACAGCTACAGCTCCTGTGGTCGGGTCTGCTCTATAACCAGCATGAAGTGCGATAGTTTCTGGATGTTTTGATTTAGTCATTTTTAGCTCCTCTTTAGTGCTTTAAGCATTATGCTTGGGCGCACAATTTGGCAATTAAACAGCCCGATCCGTAAAGTGAATCAATCAAAAAAAAATCGCCACAAACTTTGCGACGACATCGACGCTTTAGCTGAATTTATAACTCGCCCGCAAGTTGACCTTAAATCGGCGACTTTTTATGATTATTAGCTTCCTTCTTAAAAGTCAAATAAAAATAATACCTAATATTTGAATTTATTTATGACATTTAATCGATTCAACTTTTTAAACTAGATAAAAAAATTCGATTCGTGTGCCGTGGAACAATCGATATCCACTATTCAATCATTTGTCGCGTTCAAAAATCCAGTGATGGTCTGGATGATTTTTGAACCGCCATTTCCTGATGGGCCCTGCCATAATATTTAAGTAGTACATTTCATAACCATACGGCACACCGCAAGGGTGATGTCCTTTTGGCACTAGTACGACATCATGGTTCTTTACGGTAAACGTTTCATCAAGGACACCATCTTCAGTCCAAACTCTTTGTGTCCCATAACCTTGAGGTGGATTTAATCTGTGATAGTAAGTCTCTTCAAGGTAGGTAATATTAGGATAGTTATCCTCGTCATGACGATGTGGAGGATAAGAAGACCAATTTCCTTGAGGTGTGAAGACTTCTGTTACAAGCAGGCTATCAGCAACATCATGCTGCTCCATCGCGATATTATTTATATAGCGAGTATTGTTATCCTTTCCACGTTGAGTAAGAATTGGCCGGTCAAGTAATTTTGTCTTGTAGTTTCCCTTCCCTGGCGCTGAGCATATTGCGATGGTGCAATCAGTTGTCGCTTTGCAAGACCAGTTTGAGTTCATTGGTGCATAGATCGAATGAGGCGGTAGGCGTTCAAAAACACTCATTCTATTTCCAAGAATTCCAAAATCAATATCATCCACTTTTATTGCACATTTGCCTTCCACAATAACTATTATGATTTCTTTTTCGTCCGTTAACCCTGATATCTCTTCACCTGCAGATAGTAAGTGTATTGCCATTCCTACATATCCCCAATTGGCACTTTGGGGCGTAACATCATGAATGAGACCTGATTTACGTAATGGCCTTAACAAAAGATCATTCATTCGCATTCCTTTAAACTAACTTAAATCGTGGAAATTAATCGCGGAAATTCAAAAATTGAAGAGGTAAATCTAGTTTTAAACCGCGAGCTAATTCCATTACTTTTTGTAAATCGTCTCTTTTAGCACCACTAACCCTTAACTCATCTCCTTGGATTTTTACCTGAACCTTAAGTTTTGACGCTTTTACTTCTGCTATAACTTTCTTAGATACTTTTTGATCAATTCCTTCAATCAATTCATAAAGTTGCCTTATCGTATTTCCAGATGCATTCTCTGTACTTTTTAGAGCTATAACTTTGGGATCAACTTTTCTTTTAACCAGGTGACCGATTAATAATTCGTTCACTTGTTTAGCTTTCATTTCGTCTTCAGTTTCCAGCATAATTACAGAGTCTTTTACTTCTAATTTTGAAATTGATCCTTTAAAATCATAGCGCTGTCCAATTTCTTTCATTGAGTTTGCAACCGCATTATTCACTTCCTGCATGTCGATCTTACTTACAATATCAAAACTTGGCATTATATCTCTTTTCTAAATTTATGATTTCCGCATTTTTTTGTGTACCAGTACCGTAGCACGTATAATCAAAAGTGTAAAAGTTACTCTCGTTGTAAAGTCTGGTATAATTACCTGGCATTAACCAGAGAATTCGATATTAGTTTCTCTAATTGTGGAATTGTTGCCTGTCTTGGGTTCGTCAAAGCGGCTGCGTCCTTGCTTGCTTTCAAAGCAATTTCTGAAACTTTACTTGCATCAACGCCCAAAGAGTTTAGGCCTCTATGAATTTCAAGCTTGTCGAGTAAATTACAAATATTTGAGTAGAAATCATCAAAACCTTCCGTTTTTCCAAAGGTTGCATAATTCATTACTTCTACTTTGTGATTTATTGTGTCTTGGTTGAATTTTAGGACTTTCGGTAACAGGATAGCATTAGTTAAACCATGTTGAGAGTTATAAATTGCTCCAACCATATGACTTATAGCATGCACAAGGCCTAGGCCTTTTTGAAAAGATATGCCAGCTAAGCACGAACCAATTAGCATACCTCCCCTTGCCTCAAGGTCTTGAGGAGATTTAACAACTGTTCTTAAATTTCTTCCAATCAAAGTTAAAGCTTCAATGGCCATTGCATCAGCAACGGAATATAATGAATTAATACTATAAGCTTCAATGGCGTGAACGAGTGCATCCACGCCAGTCCAAGCCGTTAAGTTTTTTGGTAATTCTAATGTTAACTCAGGATCGAGTATTGCCGCGATTGGTTTTTGGTTTGGGTGCCAGACACATAGCTTCATTTTGAGATCCGTATTAGTAACCATTGCAGTACTTTCTGTTTCTGCTCCGGTACCAGAGGTGGTTGGTATACAAATCAAAGGAGGAAATTTTTTAATATCTTTTATCTCAGATTTATCATTGTCAAAGTCCCACAGGCTATAATTATTATTAGCCATCAAGCTTATAGCTTTACCGCCATCCATACCAGAACCGCCACCAATTGCTATTACTGCGTCATGCTTACCATCTTTATAAACTAATTTACCTGTAAGGATTTCAGTATCAAGGGGGTTTGGACTAATACCTGAAAATGAACTTGCTTTTAAACCCGAAGAGTTAAGAGACTTAAGGGTCTTAGTGATAAAAGGTAAGCTCGCGGAGCCGCTGTCAGTAACAATTAACGGCCGTTGGATATCTTGTTTAATACAGATTGCCGGTAGTTCGTCTATTCGCTTTGGTCCATAATAAATTGGTACTGGAAAGCTCCAATCTGTACTATTTAAAAACATACTCATTTGATCCTCGTTTGGATTTTCTATTGTCAAAACAATTTTAATTATTATTGTTTTAAGAAAAAATAACTCTGTATACTACAAAAAAAAATCTTGAAGTTTAAAAAATTTAAGGAATTATTAAAAAATGCAGTCACATACAGATACGAACCTTGTGGAAACTGAAAATTGGGATCCATCATTAGATTTTATCATCAAACAAATGAATGGGGCTCCCTTAAATGTTCATAAATTATTAGCAAAGCACCCTAAGTTGCTTGCTGCTTGGTGGAACTTTAGAAATTACTCGGTTGAGGGAGGAGATTTAGGTCGGCGTTGTGGCGAATTGGTTATTTTACGCGTCGCGTCCTACTTAAAATCCTGGTATGAATGGTCCTCACATGTTGATAGAAGTTTGAAATGTGGATTGGAATTAAATGAGATAAAAAATGTAAACAAAACTCTAGATCAAAACAATTGGAATAATAAAGAGTTTCTTCTCCTCAGTGCAGTAGACCAGCTCATTGAAAAAAAACATTTGGATAATGATCTCTATAGTGACCTTCGCAGTTATTTTTCTGATAAACAAATAATGGATATCGTAGCAATCCATGGCATGTATATTATCCTTGGTTGTATGATTAACATCTGGGGATTAACTTTAGAAGAAGATATTGCTATGAGATTGCCTGAAAGTGTAACTAAGGCACAATTTCTGACTTAAACAAATCTAGATAATTAGCTTTTAACGATAATTATAAAATTAAACTTCATTGATCTTAAAATACTTTAAATTAAATTTTAGAGTATAAAACTACAAAGCTGATTTAGTTCTGTCAAAGTATAAAGCAAATAAAGGAAAATTGAATTTCAAAGAGTTTAATAGTGATGTGGTGACAAAAAGAGGCAGAAAGGCAGTTTTAGTGATTTTATCTATTTAGGATGTATCTGATGTAGCTATCTAATAAAGATAGTTATAATATGAATAAACTTATAAGAGCCCTTTAAAGTGAAATTTAGTTGTTATTTTTCACTGCATTTGAAAGTACCCGTCCTCAAAATGATAAGAGTTTTAAAAATGAATGTTCTTTATGCTTTCGGCCTTTTATTTTTAGTTGTTTTAGTTGGACTTGCGATTTGGACTGTTATTCCAAAATTTTTGGAAACCCCTGAATATAACGTAGAATTGTCTGATAAAAACTTTGAACTAAGGTGGTACCAAAGCTTTATAAAAACAAAAGTGTATACAGAGGGATCACAAAATCAAGCCTTAAGAAGTGGTTTTAGACCCTTAGTAAGGTTTATTGGTGCCAAAGAACGCTCAAGTGAAAAAATTTCGATGACCGTTCCTGTTATGCAAGAGCAGACTCAAACTGACGGAAAGTGGGCGGTTTCTTTTTCTATGCCCTCAAAATATAGTTTGGATGTTATCCCAAGGCCTGCATCATCAAATTTAAAACATGAGCTAGTTCCAAAAAAACTGATGGCAGTCATTCAGTTTAGTGGACGAGCGACGGAAGGGCTACTTAGAACTAAGGAAACTGAACTTAGAAACTGGTTAAGAGATTCAAACTATAAGATTATTGGTTTTGCTCATTATTACTTTTATAACGATCCTATTACACCTGGTATTTTAAGAAAAAATGAAGTGTTGTTTGAGGTTGAACAAATAGGTTCATAAAAAACGTTAATTTTCTGTTAAAGCCGCCTCTTTTTCAAAAGTATAGGCACAAACTCCCAGGAATACTGTTTCTTTAAAAACTAAGCTTTTTCTTAATCCTTTAATTATCTCTGGGTATTTTAATTCAAAATTCTTGATAGCGGGTACATTTTCAAACTTTATTGATACGTTTAAATCACCCTTTTGACCAATAAAGACATTAAAACCTACAATTTTAAACTCAGCGATTTTCTGACCGATATTTTCAGAAAAAAATGATGCTGCTAGTTGAGCCTCGTCCATATTTGAAAACTTCAAATTAAGTATTTTACCATACATAATTTAGCCTAACGCTTTAAATAAATTGTTTAGTTCGTCTTTGCTCGAATCAGATAATTTTAATCTGCGTAAAACTCCTGCATCCAAATTTAAAGTTTTCTGAAGCTTTCGGGATTCCTTAGTAGATCTTCCATCACCATCTATGATTTTGAGATTTTTTAGCAAACTCGTTTCTGATACTGAAATAGGCGAGTTGGCGAAGTATTTCATAAGTGATATTGCTCCATCCAATGTCACATTAGGAAAATAATTATGGATCTCAGACATAGCTTGGAGAACACTCTCAGCAGTTGTCGAGCGCTGTTTTGACTGTATATCGAGTTGATGCGATAGCTTGCTAGCTAAACTTTTCATAAGGGATATCGTTTCTTTGGATAGTCGGCGTACTCGTTTATCACGAACTCAAAGTGATCCAAGAACATAGCCCTCAGAGTTCACGAGAGGAAAAGCTGCGTAAAACCTTGGTCCATCTGGTTTTTTTACAGAGTCATGATCCTTAAATATTTCACTTTTTTCAAGATTATTGACTATAAGGGGCTCAGTACTTCTAAGTGCATATTGGCAGAAGGACCTATTCCTTGGGTTTTCACGAAGTTTTTCCTTTTCAGATTTTGAAATGCCATCGGCATCCAATACAAAATTATATTGACGGTCTGTATCCATAACGTTTGCCCAACTCTGAGGGCAACTAGTAAGTTTCCTTGCTAAGTGTCTGTATATACTATAAATTTCTTCGTTCACAGTATCTAGAACACCGGCTTTCTCAACAGCAAGGAGCCGATTTTTTTTGTTTTCAGGAATTGGCGCAGGCTTAAATGTTATAATTAGGTTCCATAGATTAGTTCTTAATTATAATAGCTTTATTTTATATTTCAATTCAGCCTTTTCAAAATAGTTCATAAAAGAAACAAATATATAATTATAAGTAGTTTATGTTTGATGTTTACTTGATTTTGTATACGAAAAAAGTAAAGTTAATTTCTGTTAAATTTTAAAAACGGTGAACGAAATGACTGAAAACTTGGCCCCCCGTCCATCCAACGAAGAGCATAGAGCAAAAGCTGTGGTAAAAACAGGTTTAATAGACGCTCCAAAGCCAGAAATTTTTCAAGTTTATTGCGATCTAGCAAAAGTAATTACAGGTTTTGAGACTGCCTCATTTAGTTTATACGATGGGGAAATACAGTGTGCAATTTCTGCTACAGGAAAAGATGAATTTGAGTCTGGAACTCAATTTGAGCGTGATAAAAATAATATTTGTTCTTATGTCCTGTTGGATACCAAACCTTTATTAATGGAAGATATTTGGTTAGACGAAACTTGGAGAAATCATCCAAAGGCAATGAGTAAAACAGGAGCTCGAGGATATGCTGGTTTCCCAGTCATCAATCGAGATAACTTTGCTCTTGGAACATTGTGTATGACTAATTCTGAGCCAATGGCACTAAGTGAAAAGACAATCATACTAGTTGAAAAAATAACTGAAAATATTGCCCTGTTGTTAGATGTTCAGGCGGAGCAAAAAGAGGTTACGTCGCAAAAAATCATAGATGCACTTGCAGTGTTCCAAGGTACTGATAATAAGTTCACAATTGATGACTTTAAGATGTTTTTAATGTTGAGCACTGATTTTAAACTAGACCCGGCTGGCTCAGAACGATTGGTAATGTCAGGGCTGTGTCATATAGGTAATTATAATAGTCTTCAACTTACAAAAAAAGGAATACAACTTCAGGTCAAGATGAAGTTAGAATCTAAGCCTATGAGAAAAATTAAGTTGAGTGGTGATGCGGCAGAAAGTTTAATTGATGAAATGTTTGCGAGTTTAAATTAATATGTATGCTAAAGTTTATAACTTTAAATTTTTGGGTTTAAGCGAAGCCAAAGTAGCAGCTTCATTTTGTTCTGATAACTTAGGCAAAAAAATTGTGCCCTTTAATATCCGATCACTTAACATTTCAATAGGGCAATGTGGCAGTGTAGCGATAAACTTAAAATTTGAAACGGGACAAGATCTGAAAAACTTTGAAGCAAAATCCGTCGAGTTTTTCTCGGATTTAAAGAAAACGTTTGTTTTCAAGGAAAGTAATTTTTCTGGTGTGTTCGTTTATAATTATGACTCTGAAATAATGTCTACCGATTTAAGCTTAAATTAGGTAACCAACACTATCTTATAGACAAAATTTAACACCAACCTGCAAAACAACACTAAGGGATTATGATGAATATTACCAGAATGAAGACGAATAATAGAATGAGCCAAGCTGTAGTTCATGGGGATACTGTGTATCTTGCTGGCCAGGTAGCGCAGGATGCTCCAGGTGGCTCTATTAAAGAACAAACTAAATGTATTTTAAATCAAGTTGATGACCTTTTAAAAGATGCTGGGACAAGTAAAGAGAATATATTATCAGCTACCATTTGGTTAAATAGTATGGACGATTTCTCTGAAATGAATCAAACCTGGGATGAGTGGGTTCCTGAAAACAAAGCTCCGTGTAGAGCTTGCGTCGAATCGCCTCGTCTAGCTGCTAGCCATTTCAATGTAGAGATAGGAATTATTGCAGCCAAGTAAACTGACCTCTAGGGTGACATAATTTTGGCTGCTTAGATCAAAAATAAAAGTAGTATTGGTATATAAACGATAGACAAAATAGTTGAGACGATTACAAGACTTGCTACTGACTCTGAGTCAGCCTCGTACTTATTAGCTATAAGGTATGATGTGACCGCAACAGGTGTTGTAAGCTGGAGAATCAAAATTGCCATAGGTATATGACTTAAACTGAACCAGTACGCTACAAGTAATGAACATACTGTACATATAGTTAACTTTACAAAAGCATATCCAGTCGCCTTAAAAAGGTTATGAGGTTTCAATCTGGCTATAGCGACACCGAGTGTTATTAACATTAGGGGAATTGCCATTTGGCCAACTAATTCACAGGTCGACGTAATGAATTGCGGCGTTTCCCATCCTTGCCAGAGGAAAAGTGCACCTAAGATTGTAGCCCCAACCATTGGTTCCTTTATCGTCTTTATCAGCCCTCCGCCACCTGACACGATCCAGACACCGAAAGTAAAAGCATATATGCCCATTAGCGCGAATATTACTACTGCATAATCCAAGCCTTCAGCACCAAAAGCAAAGTAAGATAGCGGTAGTCCAATGTTGCCAGTATTTCCAAAAATTAATGGCGCCAGAAAAGTTCGATTATTGAGTGAAAATATTTTAACAAAGATAAAGGTTAAAATTGTAACCAAGGCATACACAGTCATTGTGGCAAATGAAAGATTCATTAAGTTTTCCGGTTTAATATCTGTTTTCATTAGTGAAACAAATATAAGGCATGGGACAGCCAGTGTCATACTTAACCGGGTTACGAATTGAACATTATAATCTAATCCAGTCTTAACCCAAACAAATCCTATAAGGCTCAAGAAGAAAACAGGTACCACAATTTCCAAAACACTAAAGAAAATCATGATGCCTCAGGTTTTACTAGATGCTCTTTGGTATACATTTTGAATTTTTTTTTTTAAGGTAAGAATACGACGTTTTAATCAAAATACACTAAAAGAAGTATCTTATAAGGGAAAGAGCTAAAATGATTGATGTTATAGTAATAGGAGGAGGAATAGCCGGTATATCAGCCGCTGCGCGCTTATCCAATCACTGTTCTGTTATGTTGCTCGAACAAGAAAGCTCGTTAGGTTACCACGCTTCAGGTAGGTCTGCCGCATCGTGCATTAGAGATTATGGAAACCAAACTACCCGTGAACTAAATGAATTGAGTTTTGAATACCTTAGAAGAGCAAATAATGGTGTTTTATCAGATAGAGGTCTGATGGTTCTTGCAAAAAAAAGTCAAATAGAGGAATTTAAAGCGAGTTCTAAGTCATTTGGATTAAATACGATAAGCATAGACGAAGCTATTCTACAGATACCAATTATTGATAAGGAAATAGTGTCATTTGCATCCTATAGAGAGGACGTATACGATTTAGACACAAATCAATTAATCCAAAACTTTGCACGCGAAGCAAAGAAAAACAATGCTCAGTTAAAGACAAATGCCTGTGTGAAGAACATTAAATACATTAATTCGGATTGGATAGTCACAACTTCTACCAGTGAGTATAAGTCGTCAATAATTGTGAATGCAGCAGGTGCATGGGTTGATCAAATTTCATTATTGGCAGGAATAGCCTCGATTGGGTTCTCACCTTTTCGCCGCTCAATGGCGAGAATACCTCTTCCAGAAGCACTCTCTGTTTCAAATTGGCCATTTTTTTCTGGACCAGATGAGGATTGGTATGCCAAACCAGATGCTGGGCAGTTACTTGTTTCTCCCGCGGAGGAAGTCTTAGTTGAGCCCCATGACGCCTGGGCTGAGGAGTTAACGCTTGCGCAAGGAATTTCACGTTATGAGGAGTTTGTAACTGTGCCTGTTACTAAAATGAGTTCAAATTGGGCTGGCCTTAGAACTTTTTCTCCTGATAGAAGCCTTGTTATTGGTTCATCACCAAAAAGCTCAACTTTCTTTTTTATGGCTGGACAAGGTGGCTATGGATTTCAGACAGCGCCAGCAGCAAGTAACCTCCTAAGTGAATTAATAATGGGTTCCTCTCATGATCTAGATAAAAAGACGATAGAAAGCTTATCGCCGAGAAGATTTAATTAGGTATCTATAAAGTAAATCGATATATTTTTAAATGTGATGGAAAGTGAAGAACGCTATGGAAATTGAACACCTGATTTTTTCTGATGGACCTCAAAGAGTTGCTCCCTTCAGCCATGCAGTGAAAGCCGGTGAGTATCTTTTTATCACTGGGCAAATGCCTACTCTTAAAAATGATAATACAAAATTAATTTCCGGTGATATCGAAGAACAAACACACCAAGTTATGATAAATCTCTTAGACGTTTTAAATTCTTCTGGATCGTCATTAGAAAAGGTAATTTTTGCCAGAGTATATTTAGTAAACTTTAATGATTTTGACAAAATGAATAAGGTTTATGCGTCATACTTCAAGAGTGAAAAGCTTCCAGCACGAACATGTATTGGCGTTACTGGATTGGCTGTTGGGGCATCAGTTGAAATTGATTTCATAGCAGCAACGTAAATAATTGCTTCTTAAAAGTGAAACTTTATATTTCTACTTTTTTAGAACTTTGAACCCTATCCAAAGTCTTGCTAGCCATGTTATTGTACACAAAAGAGTAAAAATATAGGCTATTATAGGAAAGAAGGACGGAATGAGACACATAAGAAGAAAGAAAAATATTGTCTCGCCTCCCTCCATAAAACTTTCTAAATAATAGATACCTTTTTTAGGAAATACCATTGACTTGAGATTTCTTCTTTCTGCAACGAGTGAGAATGCCAAAAAACTTGAACCTGTGCCAACAAAGGATACGATTAAATAGATAGCAGCTAATGAATTATTGTCTGGGTCATTTATAGCAAAACTCATTGGGATCATCGCATAGAAAACAAAATCTAGGGATATATCTAAAAATGCTCCTTTGTCTGAGGTCTGTGTTTCGCGTGCAACTATACCATCTAATCCATCAAAAACTCTGTTAATTAAAATTAGGATAAAGCCAATGGCGTAGTAATTTAAACTAATTGACAACGCTGCGGATAATCCAACCACAAAACCTATAATAGTTATTGAGTCAGCATGAATACCTTTTGAAACTAATTTTTTAGCAAAAGGTAATAAAAGCTTTTCAGTAAGTGGAATAAAATTTTTGTCAAACATATCAATATTTTAATAATTAGTGTTATATAAACAATCAGTAAAATAGTAAGTCGGTTTTATCAATTTAAAACTATCTCCGCCATAAATTTTATTCTGAGGTTATGGTTCAAAGATATGTGCTTGTACTCCCAAAATCTATTTATATACTTGGTCTACTTAAGTAGCTTTAGATTTTTTTAAGTTAACCTCAATGATAGTCTCAAATAGGAAAGAAAAATATGAAAATTTTTATAGCAGGCGAGCGATCCTCGAAGAAGGCGAATTCTGATTGGTTCACAGGATCTGTCTGGCAGGATACTATTATTGAGGCTCCCGAGCCAGGAAGGGTCCGGGGTCTAAGAGTGACTTTTACTCCAGGTTCTAGGACGGCATGGCATACGCACCCTTTAGGTCAGACCCTTCATGTTTTGGACGGGATAGGTCTCATTGGCGTTCGAAATGAAGAAGTGAATGTAATAAAGCCAGGTGATACGATTTGGATCCCTCCTAACGAAGAACATTGGCATGGTGCTACAGCCAATAATATGATGGTGCACCTAGCACTACAGGAAAGTTTGGACGGTAAGACCGCTAATTGGCTAGAGCAGGTCTCAGAGCAAGATTATCAGCTTTAGGGTTTAAAGACCTAAGCTCTTTGTTTCTTTCAGCTTAGCAAAAGTGCTTAACGCAGTCTCTCGTGATTTCTTTAAGTCAACAATTGGAAGGGGGTAAGTCTGTCCGAGTATAACTCCCGAAGTTTCTAAAGTAGCTTCTGGAGCCTCCCAAGGACTAAAAATATGTTCAATTGGTAAAGCAGAGAGTTCTGGTACGTATTTTTTGATATAAGTTGCTTGAGGATCAAATTTTTTACCCTGGGTAATTGGGTTGAAGATACGGAAGTAAGGGGCTGCATCTGCTCCACAACCGGCAATCCATTGCCAACTAGCACTATTACTTGCTAAATTAGCGTCAACTAGACAATCCCAAAACCACTTCTCACCTTGCCTCCAGTCAATAAGAAGATTCTTTACAAGAAATGAGCCTACGATCATTCTTAATCTGTTATGCATATAGCCAGTTTGCCATAGCTCCCTCATGCCTGCGTCGACAATAGGATAACCAGTCTTTCCTTTTTGCCATAATTTTAAGAAAGATGGGTTATCAATCCATTCAAAGTTATCAAAGCGTTCTTGAAGGTTTTTAGTTGGTAACTCTGGAAAATTATAAAGCAATGAATTTGAAAACTCCCGCCAACCAAGTTCAGATAAAAACGTATCTATGTCAGCTCCATTAAGCTTCTCTCGATCAGCATGAGCTTTAGTAGTATACCATACTGTATTAATTGATATTTCACCCCAATGTAGGTGAGCTGACAATCGCGAAACATTAGCCTTGCTTGGGTAGTTTCTACCTTCTTTGTATCCATTTAAACCTTCATTTAAGAACTGTTTTAATCTCTTTTGAGCAGCTTTCTCCCCAATTCCCCAAACGTCTGTAATTTTTTCACCCCAATTTTTTTTTGGTTTCAATTTTAAATCGTTTAGCGGTTTTGACCCACACCACTCATCCTCCTCTAATATTGTTAGGCCTTGACTTGGCTGCGGAAGTTTAGGTTCTTTAGCACTAAGACAACCTTTTCGATAAAATGGAGTAAACACTTTATAAGGTGTTCCATCTTTTTTTATTATTTGCCAAGGTTCCCAAAGAAGGGTTCCGTTAAAACTCTGAACCTCTAATCCCTCATCGGTTAGTTGGTTCTTCAGGGCAGTATCTCTAGCTATTCTCCAAGGCTCGTAGGCTCGGTTCCAAAAAACATTAGTAACGCTATTTTTCTCTGCTAATTCAGGTAACAGAACTTTTGGGTTGCCGCTCATAAACCTAAGCTTCCCACCCAGCTGGATGTTAAGTGCCTTTAATGAATTATGAAGCCACAATTTACTTGCTGCTCCCAATACCTGATTTCTATTATTCACCTCATCCAGAATGAATACAGGAATTATTTCTCCACATTTACTCGCAGCTAGAAGTGCAGGATTATTTTCTAAACGAAGATCTTGTCGAAACCAAAAAATTGACCTATCAGATTTTAATTTTGACAATATACACTCCCCAAAGTTTTAATAAAAAAAATCACATACCAATATAATTATAATATAAATAAAAATGACAATTAAAAAGTAATCTATTTCCAGTCATCCCTTTTCAAAATATTTCTTAATGAAGTAGAGTTTTTTAATTAAAGTGAAACAAATTAAATGAAAATATTTTTTACGATAAAACTGCTTGGATTATTACTATTATCAACACTTAGAAATATCCGGTTTGTTATAGTGGTATTAATATTTTTATCTTGTTCGTCTCTCTTTCTACTACAAAAAGTTGGCTCTCTATCAGCACAGCTAATAACCGCCGCCTCAGCTCTCAATGCACAAAAACTTAAGCATAAGGTGGAATTAAAGAAAGCTTTAGCGAAGGAAAAAGTCAAATCAAGAATGAGGCAAGCAATTGTTGCAGTGCCTTTTGTTGGATCTGTAGCGTTTGCAGCAATGGAGCTAAATGATTTTCAGTTATGGAAAAAAGAAAATCCTGGGAAGACTGAATCTGATTACGCTTGTGAAACTGTACAGTTGTCAGCTGAGGTTTTAGAAGATGTGCTTACCGAGTTTCCAAATGTCACTAAAGGAGACATTGATCAAAGGTTTTTGTCGTTTGTTGGAAATTGCAACTCAAGTGAAAAACCGTAGGCGATCCTCGAATTTTAAAATTGCGTCATGACATTATACCGCCGTCGATAATGTGGCACTGGCCAGTTGCATATGCACCCTCGTCAGAAAGGAGATAAACGATAAGTGCTGCGATTTCTTTTGGCTGTCCGAGTCTTTTCATAGGCTGCCGCTCTTCAAACCAACTTCGAGCTTTTTCGATGCTTCCTAATTCCTTAGATAAAGTTTTTATTCTCTCATGAAGTGATGGTGTCTCAATAGTTCCTGGGCATATTGCATTACATCGTATTCCATCTTTAATGTGGTCAACAGCTATTGATTTTGTGAGACCTATTACTGCTGCCTTGGAGGAACTATATGCCGCCCTGTGACTAAACCCTTTCAGCGAAGAGGCAAGGGAAGCCATATTCACTATTGAGCCTCCTTTGTTGGACGCAATCATACGTGGTAACGCAGCACTTAAAACATAGAACATACTATCAACATTAATTTTGAATGACTTATGCCAATCAAAAATCTGGGTATCAATAACTTTCCCGTGATGAACCCATCCTGCCATATTCACTATGCCATCAAAAACTAGACCTTGATTAAAGAAATGCTCCGTTTGAGTACTGTCAGTTACATCAAGAACTTCAGTGCTGATATTATTACTGAGGCTTTCAAGCCCCACGTTACTAATATCAGTTGCAGTGACCTGAGCACCCGCTTCAGCAGCCAAGAGTGCAACGGCACGACCAATACCAGCACCTGCGGCACTCACAAAAATATTCTTGTTCTTTAAATTAAACATTATTTCTCCAATAAATTATTTTCAAAACTACATCATTAGTTAAATTACAAAATTGTATTTCACCTTGTTCTTCGCTACTCAACCAATCTTGGTTTTCTTCTCTTACTACTATAATTTTACTTTGCATCAAAAAATTTCAATCCCAATTTATTAATTACATTCCCCAGTAAAGAGAATCTTAAATAAAAAAAACTGTTAGTCCAGAAATGAATATTTTGTCATATAAATTTAACAAATATTGTCTGAAAATTAAATTTGAGCTTGAAACCTTTTGCCGTTCTAGATTTAAGGATTTTATATTAAGCTGTAGACTTAGCTCTGCCCAGTTAGGCGAGCAGTAATCTCAGATAACATAAAATCATGCACTTTGGAGCATTTGCCATTTTTAAGACCTTTAATCGTCCATGGACCAACGCTGTGACGTATCAGTCGTAGTGTCGGGTGACCAATTGCGGCAGTCATTCGACGAATTTGACGGTTTCTTCCTTCAGTTAAAGTTATTTCTAACCATTTGTCTTTAACTGTCTTTCGAAATCTTATTGGTGGAGTTCTGTTCCATAAACCCGAAGGCTCAGTTATTATTTTAATATGAGCAGGACGACAGATCCCATCCTTTAAAGTAATTCCGTTTCGTATAAGGTTTAGGCAAACCTCATTAGGTTCCCCTTCGACTTGTATCCAGTATTTTTTTTCAATTTTGAATTGTGGGTGACTAATTCTTGATTGAATCGCTCCATCACTTGTTAAGACTAGTAAACCTTCACTATCCCTGTCCAATCTTCCTACAGTATAGAAACCCTTTTGATTAATAAAATGAGATAAGGTCTGTCTCTTTTCTTGTTCAATGCTATTATCTGTAAATTGGGAAAGAACGTTGAATGGTTTGTTAAATAATATTATTTTTCCCAAATTAGCCCTCAAGCTTTATGTTTAGCCATAAGTAACTTGATAAAGCTGATATTATAAAATTTTTTTTAACTTATCGGCTTACCAAGTTGAAACTTGTGTTATCATAATAGCCTTCGAACTAGAAATCTTATTTATACAAAATTATTATGGAAAAAAAATGGAATTAGACCATATCGCTGTCTCCGGTGCGACTCTCGAAGAGGCTACAGAACATATTGAGTCTTCATTGGGAGTAAAACTACAATTTGGAGGAACGCATCAACATTATGGCACACATAATCGTCTTTTACATCTAGCTGATGGAATATACTTAGAGGCCATCGCCATTAACAAAACTTTACAAAGACCGCCCTACCCTCGATGGTTTGACCTTGATAACTTTGAAGGCTCTCCGCGAATAACAAATTGGATTTGTAGGTCAAAGAATATTAAAAAAGATTTAAGAGAGCTATCGGTTAATAACACAGAGGTCGTACAACTGCAGCGGAATAATTTGCGCTGGCTAATGTATGTGCCAATCAGTGGCCGATTACCATTTGACGGTACTTTTCCAGCGCTTTTGCAATGGCAGACAACTCCTCACCCAGTTGAGAGCATGTTAAATGTTGGCTGTCGTTTAAAGCATTTGATTATTCATCATCCAGAAGTTTCAAAAATACAAGAACAGATTCAGAATTTTAGTGATTCACGTATTTCTTTTAAAACAGATACGTCCTTTGGTTTCTTTGCTGAATTCGAAACTCCTAATGGCAACAGATCTCTTAAATAACATGACCTTTTATAAACTAAATTGTCGTATCTTTTATATTTCAAATTGTACAAATCACTTTTCTAATCCGTCCTTTTTGTCTCCATGAGGAAGCAATCTCAGACCAGTTTTTTTGAGATATTTTTCTTTCAATCCGTGGACTATCTGGAATTTGGTTATTAGAAGCGGCCATTATTAGCCAAGATATCGCATATTCATCCACTGAAAATGCTCTACCTCTTCTTACACTATTCGCTACGTGAACTCCGACAACGGCTCCATCCTTATTAAAAATTGGACCACCACTAATGCCACCCATTTGATCCAATGACCTTGGCTGCCTTTGTACTTCGACCCACATTTTAACCGGTTCTTTCAAATAATATGATCCTTTTTGAATCATTTGAACGTAACCTGAGAATTTCAGATGAGCCTGCCCTGGTTGACCTTTAGGAAATCCAATTGAATAAGCGTCATCACCAATTTTTGAGTCCTCTCTGTGTTTTGATTTAACAATATCTGATGGAGTCCAGTTCAATTTAAATTGTTCAGCTGAAAATGAGTTTGATACTAGTAGAGCAAGATCGGAAGAAGGTGGAATATAGACACGTGTAATGATTTTATCAGAGAGAAATAGATTTTTACAGCCATCCACGACGTGGCGAGCAGTTATCCAGACGTCCTTCCCTATCTTAAAAGCTGTTCCACTTCCATTAGAGTTGCGGCGTTCAATTGGAATTTTAATAATATTTTTTAAAGGTGAAATGGTCAAATTTTCAACTGGGAGATCTTTCAAATTACCATTAGTCAAATGATAAAATTTAGTTTCTGATGAAGAACTGGAATTTTCTGGATTAAGTCCTGAGTTGATATTCCTTTGATCCTTTCGTGGGTTATCATCAAAACCAGACAGAAATATTGAGCTTAAAAAGACTGTGATTCCAAAGAAATATGTAGCTTTAATTTTAAGAGAACTTTTATCTATTGCTCTAATATCTAGTTTGCGGCTCATCCTGCGACAGCAGCAGCATTTAAAACAGCTATGGAAAGTTTAAAACCAACTAAAACTATTGAAATACTAATTTCTCCATCAATTATTCTTAAAGATAAGTCTTTAAGAAAGAAATCAACCACTTTAAAACAGATCAACTGCAAGATAACCGCAATAGAACCCCAAACGATTATGTCAACAATATTCACACTTGAGGATAGGCAAACTGCAAGTGGTATAGCAATTCCAACACATGCTCCAGCAAACGAAAGAGAGGCGGCAATGTTTCCACCTTTTATTAGTTCTAGTTCATTCATTGGGGTGACTTTAGTGTAGACCCAAAGGCCAGAAACAAAAATCACGATTGCAGTAAAAAAATGCGATATTAGAAATGGCAAACCACTTTTGACACTTTGCAAAATAAGAAGAAAAATTTCCATTTTTTTTTAACCTTTAACTTTTTAATAAATAGTATCTGCTTAATTTGCACGTATAGTATCTGCTTAATTTGCACGTTAAGTGAAGATCAGTAAATCGAGTTATAAAATATTATGACTTTCATGTTTCCTCTGATGAATAATACCCAACCGTATCTCCTTCAGTTGTTATTCCTAACCCGTTTATAGAACGATTAACGTAATTAAAATAGCATATTATCTGATTAGCTTCTAAGATTTCGCCGTCGGAAACTCCGCAATTACGTAATTTAATAATATCATTCTTGACCATTTCACTTGGCCTAAGAGTGAGTTTTTCAGCATATTCAAGCAATTGAAGTTGAGCCCCATCAAACTCTGCCTGCGGATTGTGATTTTCTAGTGCTATTTTAACTTTCTTGCTCCAGACTGAATTACCAATTAAGTGGCATGCATTCGCCCAATGATTGGCAAGGGAATACTGACACTTATTAAGAATTGATACATAAGAACTAATAGTTTCCTGAAACCACTCTGGTATAGTATTAGCATCGTCATGCAGCACAGACCTGTATAACACTAAGTGACCCTTCATGGTGCTCGGTCTCAAAGAGTGCACACGCATAACATTATCTACTGTTCCATGAGGGGTTTTAGCCAAATTTAAAGCTTCTGTAAGATGTTCATCCGCCTCATTTTCTTCAATTATTTTTATCCAGGATGACATCGCTTTACCCTCTTATAAACATAAAAAAAGGCGTCTTGCCAGACGCCTTAAATTTATTCTATTACTTTTAGAGCCCCCATTTTTTTGCAGTAGCCTTGAAGAAACCTTTTGCAGTTTTTATTCCTATCCAGTGATTAACATAGTTGATCCAGACTTGATCGGCTTGTGGCAAAAGCATAGCGAGTGGTGTTGGTGAACGAGGAGCATCAACACGCACTTCTTTCACATCGGGATACTTTGCTTTAAGTGTAGAGCCTTCTAAATTCGAGGTTACAAAGACGTCTGCACGGCCTGCGAGGACTTCCTGATACCCACGAGCTGGAGCCTCAACACTTTTAATTTCCGCATTTGGAAACCAACTTTTCACCATTGGCTCCATTGCGGTTCCTAAGGTTGTTCCAACGATCACACCTGATTTATTTATTGAGTCCCAGCCATCAAATCGCTCAACTTTATCTGCAGTTGTAAACGGCTTAAAAACCACGGCCAAATAGCTATCTGAAAAACCAGCTGCTTTCATCCTTGATGCCTTGATTGATGCTGAACCCGTTATATGGTATTTCTCAGCTACAACCCCATTGACTATTGTTTTCCAATCCGTTGGAACAAATTCAATTTCGACGCCCATATCGTTTGCCAGTTCGGTCATGATATCTATATCGTAACCCTTATACTTATTTGTGGCAGGGTCTCTGACAGAAAAGGGATTGAAGTCACCAGTTGTTCCAGCTTTTAACGTGCCCGAGCTTAATATTTCATTAAGCGCTGATTGAGCACTTACTCCGTTATTCAGTCCAAAAATAGCAAGAAAGGAAATTGTGATTATTTTAATAAATTTCATTGTGTGGTCTCCTAAAGGCCCCCGAAAGTAAACATTTTCATTTAAATTAAAGTTGTGTCATTATCATATTGATTGAGTCAATAAAGAAAAGTGAAATAATAATATAAAGCTATTGTTTATAGGTTTAGAGTGTTAAATAAACACAAAACACCCTTCGAGAACAAGAGAAATAAGCAATGACAAAATCAGATCCAGCTATTGAAATTTCAGGTCTAAGTAAATGGTTTGGAGATTTTAAAGTCTTAGATAGTATAAATCTTGAGGTTCTTAGTGGTGAAATCGTTGTTGTTTGCGGTCCTTCGGGATCAGGAAAATCAACTTTGGTAAGATGCATAAATCGATTAGAAGACCATGATTATGGAACTATAAAAGTTATTGGGCAAAAACTCACGAGTGACCCAAGGTCTTTTAGGAGTATAAGCGCAAAAGTAGGTATGGTTTTTCAACAATTTAACTTGTTCCCTCACCTTTCTGTCTTAGAAAATCTAACCCTCGGGCCTATTCAAGCTTTAGGTTTAGATAAAAAATCAGCAGAATCTAGAGCACATTCATTGTTAGAACGAGTGCAAATACCTGAGCAGGCAAAAAAAATGCCTCATGCTTTGTCAGGTGGACAACAACAACGAGTAGCGATAGCCCGCTCTTTGTGTATGGAACCAAAAATAATGTTATTTGATGAACCTACTTCTGCACTCGACCCGGAAATGATTTCAGAAGTACTCGATGTAATTACTGATTTAGCTACAGATGGAATTACTATGGTAGTTGTTACTCATGAGATGGGATTTGCTAGAAAAGTTGCTGATCGAATGATTTTTATGGATGAAGGTACTATAGTAGAAGAAGGAGCACCTGTTGAGTTTTTTAAGACACCTAGAACTGATCGGTGTAAAACTTTCTTAAACCAAATTTTGAAACACTGATAGAATGACAAAAATCAATTTAGCGCTATTGACTGTTTTTCTGGTTACTTTAACTGGCTGTGCGTCATCATCTGGGGTCTGGGGTTGGTATGTAATTGATCCAAGTACAAAATCTGGCTTAACAAATATTAAGTTCTTACTCGGAGGTTTTGCGGCCACTATTCAATTATCAATTGTAGCAGCACTACTTTCTATATTTTTGGGGCTAGTTGTGGCTTTGCCAGGTATCTCTAATAATAAAATATTACGATTTTTTAGTAGAGTTTACGTTGAGTTCGTGAGGGCTATTCCTCTATTACCAATGCTTTTTTGGGTTTTCTACGGCTTGCCTGTCATTTTTAAATCGCTTGGCCTTGATATAAATGTCGATGCTTTTTGGGGTGCAGTTTTAACGTTAGCGATATCAGACAGTGCGTTTACTGCAGAGATTTACAGATCTGGGATACAATCAATTTCTCGAGGTCAAAAAGAGGCTGCACAAACAATTGGCTTAAATTACTTCCAAACAATGAGATACGTAATTTTACCTCAAGCTTTAAGACGAATACTTCCACCTTTAGCTAATCAATTTATATATATTGTTAAAATGTCAGCTTTTGCTTCGGTGATTGGCATGCAAGAATTAACAAGACGAGCGAATGAGATTGTCGTAACTGAATATAGACCGCTGGAAGTGTATACTCTTTTAATTTTCGAATACTTAATTCTAGTTTTGATTATCAGTTTTGCAGTTCGGTGGTTTGAACGCCGTATGGGCTCAAACGAAAGCTTAAATAATTAAAAATATTAGCCTTAATTAATGATTATAATAAATGAGGAGTAACTATGGATTGGAATAAATTTCTAAGTGAAACAAAAAGCTGTTTTAACACCCTTGAACAAGAAACACCTGATACATTCAAGGGCTTCGGGATTATGGGAAAAGAGGCAAAAAAAAATGGTGCTTTAAGTGAGAAGACTAAAGAACTTATCGCTCTTGGGATTGCGATAGCGACCCGTTGCGATAGTTGTATTGCTTTTCATGTTAAGTCATTGGTAAGGTTAGAGACTTCAAGAGCTGAGATGATAGAGGCCTTGTCGATGTGTTCGTTTATGGGTGGTGGTCCCTCAATTGCTTTCAGTGCCAAGGCTCTCGAAGCTTTTGATCAATTTAACCAAAGTTAAATGGTTGAAATATTGATCCGTTTTAAATAGGTTCAAATATCTCATAAATGTGCTACAGATTAGTATCTGTTAGGTAAGTATTTTTTAAAGAAGGTCTCACATGTCGTATGCTCATGCAAAAACATTAGATGTAGAAATGATACCAATAATTGATATTTCGCCTCTAAGGGACGGTACTAATTCAATGTTGGTAGCTAAACAATTGCACAAAGCAAGTAAAGGACTGGGTTTTATATATATTAAAGGTCACGGAATTCCAGATGAGGCTATAAAGTTACTAAGGAAAGATGGATTAGAATTTTTTAGAAGTGAGTATGACACAAAAGAAGTTGTGAAAGTCTCTCTAAAGCATCGTGGGTGGTTAGGGTATGGCGGTGCTAAAATGAAAGATAATGCCAAAGCTGACTTGAAAGAAAGTTTTATTTGGGGTTACCAGGATTCTGATGGCGTCTCAGCTGAAGATCACCCTTTAAGAGGTCAAAATCAGTGGCCTGGCTTTGTGCCATCCCTTGAGGCTACAGCGATGAGCTATTTTAGCTCAGCTGATGCACTAGCTCGAAATTTGTTAAAAGGATTCGCATTAGGTTTAAATTTGTCCGAAGACTTTTTTATAAAAACAAGCTCGAATCCATTAAGTAGAGCTTCACTAGTTTACTATCCGAGCCAACCTAAGGATTTTGGTGACGATCAGTTTGGAGTTAGTGCACACACGGATTTTGGGGTTCTTACACTTTTATGTCAAGATGACGTGGGTGGTCTTCAAATCCAGGATATCAATGGTGATTGGTTCCACGCCCCACCAATCGAAAATACAATAATTGTCAATGTGGCAGATTTATTATCCCGATGGACAGGAGGAGAGTATAAATCGACACCTCACAGGGTAATAAACGAGTCAGGAAAGGAACGAATGTCCATCGTACTTGCTTTTGATCCAGATCCAGAGACTATAATTGACGCTCGAGAAGTCTTTGATTCAAACTTTGTACCAGAAGAACCACCAATTACCTGTGGTGATTACTTAATTTGGCGTTTCAACAAAGCTTTTGCTTACCGACGAAAAGAAAATGCTTAATTTAATCGATATTGATAAGGGAGCACAAAACCTTCTAATCAACTGTGCACAACTTAAAGCAGGCGATAACCTGTTAATTATTGCGGAAAAACAGAGTTATGGTTGGTATAGAGATAACGCAACTGAAAGCGTTTCTAAAGTTGCTAAAAAACTGAAGATTAACTTTAAAATACTTCAAGTGGAGGGTCCTGAGGCTTCCTCATTCAGCGAACTGGAAACAATAATGCAGGGTTACGATTGCACTATTTTTTTCGCACGACTAGGGGATCAAGATCGATTTGAAACCTCGAAGACTCTTGGAAAACGAGTAATGTGCTATGCTAGGTCTGCTAAAGATCTTGCCTCAAGCTTTGGAACAGTTCACCACCAAGCTATGATAGATATGAAAGATACTCTTAATAATCTTTTTCTTAACTCACAACATGTAGAACTTTCATGCCCTCAGGGAACAAAGTTATCTGGAAAAATGTTAAATCGTAGCTTTTATACCAATAATGATGTAGCAGTGCTAAGATTTCCAATGGTTGTTCCAATGCCAATTTTAACTTCAAGTTTTTCAGGCAAAGTAATGATTTCAAACTATTTAACCTCTACAGGATCAAAAACATATGCTCCAAATTCATTAAAAATTCTCTCACCATTAACGATTACCATTCTTAATGGTAAGGTCAGTGCTGTAGACGGAGCAAACACTGATCGAGTAAACTTTAATAACCATTATGAATTTGTTTCTAAAAAATTTGGATTGAATAAAAATTGTGTTCACTCATGGCATGCCGGTATTCATCCAGGAACTCGTTATCTTAAGTCAGTTGAAGATGATCCAGATCAGTGGTCAAACACAATTTTTGGTAGCCCAAGATATCTACATTTTCATACCTGTGGCGAACTTCCACCAGGCGAAATATGTTGGATGATTCAAGATCCCACAATAAATATTGATGGAAAACCACTTTGGGACAAGGGAGAACTCAAAGTTAAAGATTTTGAACTTACGAGAAATTGTTTGAAAGCGTGGCCAGAGTTAAAATTTTTATATCAAAGTGGAAATCACGCAGCTTAACTTTCAAACAAATGGTTACCCAGAGGCATTTTAATTATTATCCCAAAACCGACATACTACTCTCTGAATTTATTACCCGATTTCTTGAATAAAAACCAAGATTAATTTCTCTGTTTATATATTTCAAGTTTACCCCTAATGGATCTTTATCGTGATTATGACCACCTTCACAAGCCTCAATAAGGTCTGCCATCATGACTCCAGCAACCGGAGCGTTCTTATACTGATTTCCACTTGATCCAATAGCCATATAAAAACCAGGCAAGTCAGATTTATCATAAATTGGTATCCAATCATCAGATACATCGTAGAGCGAAACAACTCCCTTAACGTTAGAAGAAATTGGTAAGTTTGGGTAACGCTGAGCTTGTCTTAAAACTTGTGTCTTCCACTGTTCAGTGAAATTCGCATCCCAGTTGTCCGGATCAACAAAAATTCTGTCGTCGCATTCAGGATCTTCACTTCCAATAAGGATATTATTACCAGTTACTGGACGGCTATAACACCCTATATCACCATCTGAAACAACAAAACCAGATTTCTCATAATCAAAATTTTGAGGTGAAGGGACATGAGAAACTTCTACTTTCAAGGCTCTTGTTTTTATATTCATTGATTTCTCAACGTCTGCCATTTGGTTAACCTTCATAGAATGGGGACCTGCCACATTTATGACAACCTGCGATGTGATTTCTGAACCATCAGTCAAAACGACACCTCGTGCACGGCCACCCTCTTTCATTATATCTTGAACTGATTTATTGAACAAAAACTTCCCACCTTTATTCTCAGCGGCTCGCTGTAAATTATGGGCAGATAGTTGTGGATCGTTAACAAAACCTGCCGTTGGAAAAAAAACGGCGCCGTTCATTAGGTTCCCATCGTTTTTTCCAAAATCTACGTCGTTTGGTAATTTAACTGGTGCGTAGGTGTGAACATCTGAAATCGAGAGCTTTTCTTTAATAAAATTGGCATCCCACACTTCATAAGGGATTGTTAGTTCATCAGCCCGCTGCATGATTATTTTTAAATTCTTATTAAGCTCTGTTTTGTAAATCATTGCACCACATTCAACAAACTTCGAAAGCCCCTTCTCATCTTTAAAACCAATGTGCGTCTCCCAGTCTTTCCAATAGTGATAACCTTCATATGCGAGAGCACAACCATCAAACGTAGAGTAGTGCACCCTAATAATTGCACATGATGCCGATGTGGAACCATAACCAGCTGTACCATTTCTATCGATATTTAAAGTTCTCCAACCTCGTTTCGTTAACTCAAAGGCAACAGAGGCACCAATTACTCCTGCTCCAATAATAACTGCATCGTAATCCTTGGTCATTATATTCCTCGCTATCAATTAAGTATTTTAATATTTAAATTTGAAATCCTACTGTACTCAAGATAAAAAATTAGTATTATAAATAAAAGATAAGACAGATATAGACAAGACATCAAACGCAGTTTTCCAAAGGATCCCGAAAGGGTCATCAAAAAAATGATTAAAGATGATAAGCTACATGAAGAATGTGGAGTATTCGGTATATTTGGTCATCCTGACGCAGCAGCGCTAACAGCACTGGGACTACATGCACTTCAACATCGAGGGCAAGAGGCCACTGGTATCGTTAGCTATGATGAAAAGCAATTTCATGCTGAACGAAGGATGGGGCTTGTAAGCGAGAATTTCACTAAGCAAAGTGTTCTTGCTAGACTAAAAGGCACGTCATCGGTTGGTCACGTAAGATATTCGACTGCTGGTGGAACAGTACTTAGAAATGTTCAACCACTTTTTGCTGATCTAGCTCTTGGAGGATTTGCAATTGCTCATAATGGCAACCTTACTAATGCTCGCACACTACGCCATGAATTAGTAACAAACGGAGCTATCTTTCAGTCTACTTCTGATACTGAGACAATTCTTCAATTGGTGGCAAAATCCAAGCGAGGGACGACAGTTTCAAGATTTATTGAAGCCTTATCACAAATTGAAGGGGCTTATGCCCTTGTTGCCTTGACAAACAAAAAGCTTATTGGAGTTCGTGACCCCCTAGGAATAAGGCCATTAGTTATTGGAGAACTTGACGGAAAATATATTCTGGCTTCAGAAACTTGTGCACTAGATATCATTGACGCAAAATTTGTAAGAGAAGTTGAAAATGGTGAACTGGTTGTAATATCAGATGACGGAATTGAAAGTATTAAACCGTTCCCAAATACAGTAGCCCGTCCTTGTATCTTTGAGTTTATTTATTTTGCTAGACCTGACAGCATTGTCGGTGGACTAAGTGTTTACGAATGTCGTAAAGCATTTGGTCGTCAACTAGCTAAGGAATGCTCCACCAAGGCTGACATTGTAATTCCTGTTCCAGATAGCGGTGTTCCCTCCGCACTAGGTTTTGCAGAGGCATCAGGCATACCATTTGAATTAGGGATTATCAGAAACCACTACGTAGGACGAACTTTTATTGAGCCACAGCAGTCAATTCGCGCCCTATCTGTAAAATTAAAACATAACGCTAATAAGAGCCTTGTAAATGGAAAAAAAGTTATTCTAATAGATGACTCAATTGTAAGAGGAACAACCTCTATTAAGATAGTACAAATGATGAGAGATGCTGGGGCCACTGAAGTTCATATGATGATTGCATCACCACCAATAATTTATCCAGATTACTATGGAATAGATACACCCGTGAAAGAGCAACTCTTGGCAGCAAATAACTCATCAGATGAGATATGTTCTTTTATTGGAGCAGATAGCGTGTTATTTCTCAGTGTCGATGGTCTGTACAAAGCTATGGGCCATCCTGATGGTCGTAACGATTTGGCACCTGCCTTTACAGACCATTGTTTTACAGGAGATTATCCTACAAAATTGACTGATAAAATGAGTAAAGATGGAATTAGACAGCTATCACTTTTATCAGAACTTAACAAAGAATTAGAATAAAATTTAAATGACTTAAACGAAATAGTTCTACGGTTTGTTAGCAACAAAAGGTTTTTTTCGCTTTGGATAACAAGTTGTACAAATCTCACATTTGCGACCGTCACATCCTCTAGCTGTACAAAAATCACGTCCATAAAAGATAATTTGTAAGTGAAGCTTATTCCAGCTCTTCTGAGGAAACGCTTTCTTTAAATCATTTTCTGTTTCAATAACGTTCTTTCCTTTTGTTAACCCCCATCTCTGGGCAAGTCTATGAATATGCGTATCAACAGGAAATGCGGGAATACCAAAACCTTGGGAGACAACGACACTTGCGGTCTTGTGCCCAACTCCCGGCAACTCTTCAAGTTGGGATAGCTGTTTAGGCACAAAGCCATCATATTTAGTCACTAATATTTTTGAAAGCTCCACAATAGCCTTAGACTTTTTTGGCGCCAAGCCGCATGGTCGAATGATATCATAGATAACTTTTTCTGAAACTTTTTGCATTTTTTCTGCATTGTCAGCAACTGCAAATAAGCTTGGTGTAACTTTATTTACTCGTACATCGGTACATTGTGCACTAAGAAGAACAGCAATAAGGAGTTGAAAATGGCTGCGATGATCTAAGGGCACAGGCGTTTTGGGGTATAGTTCGTCTAACCGAGTTTGTATAAAATCTAACCTATCTGATTTTATCATTTAGTTACTTTCCTGATACTTAATTTAATATTACCGTAGAAATATTTTTATTAAAGTACCTTTATCTTTTTGTATCTTTTTTAGAACGATTTTTTTTTTGACGATAGTGGAACACTTCAGTTTTTTACTATAAATAATGAGTAGTTTCTGAAAGAATATTGCTAAAAATCATCTTACACGATAGGTAAAGATTAATTAAATCCTTAGCTGTCGTATAAATCTAAATATTCTTTTTGAATTTGAAAAATTAATTTATGCTAAAGCCTAACAATAAATGAACTTAGTATTTGGTCGCAAAAAATGAACACAAAAATATTGCTTACATACTCAACCACCGATGGCCAAACAATTGCTATTTGTGAAACAATAAAGTCAGTTTTAATAGTTAATAACTTAGTGGATCTAATTCCAATTAGTGAGTTTCAGAAAAAAGAACTTAAGATCTATGATCAGGTTATAGTTGGAGCAAGTATTCGCTACGGAAAGCATAAACAGGAAGTTTACGATTTTATAAAGACATATCAAAATGACTTAAAAACTAAAAAAACTGGCTTTTTTTCAGTTAATGTTGTGGCAAGAAAACCTAACAAAAATACCCCAGTAACAAACCCTTACATGAAAAAGTTTTTAGAGATTTCAAACTGGGAACCAGACTATCTTGCAGTTTTTGCCGGTAAGATCGACTACAAAAAATACAGTTTTATTGATAGACATCTGATAAGGCTAATCATGTTTATTACGAAAGGACCAACTGATTTAAAAGGTGTCTTTGAATTTACCGATTGGCAAAACGTCAAAAACTTTGCGAGTCAGTTTTCATGAAGTTTAATAATTTGAAAATAATTTAATAAGGTTAAAACAATTCTATAAGAGGATAAAAATGAGCACAGTAGACTTTAGTATTTCTGAAATTTATGACTTATCATATAAAACTATGATTTCAAACGGCTGTGATGAGCCTAACGCAAGTGCTCTTTCTGATATCATTTCAAGAGCAGAGCGAGATGGCTCTCACTCGCACGGCTTATTCCGGGTCCCGGGTTATGTTAAGGCCTTGCGTAGTGGCAAAGTAAACGGAAAAGCAAAGCCGGAAATAACAAAAAAAACTTCAGTCGTGGTTCATGTCAATGGTAACGGGTGCTTTGCACCTTTAGCTCAAGCTGTTGGTTTACCTGAACTTTCACAAATCGCACTTGAGACAGGAATAGCGGCTTTGTCACTTACAAATATTCATCACTTTGCTGCGTTGTGGCCAGAGACTGAGTTTTTAGCTGATCGCGGTTTGGTTGGCATAGCTTGCACTGCATACATGCCCACTGTTGCTCCTGCCGGCTCATCTGAAAAGCTATTTGGTACAAATCCGATTTCTTTTGCTTGGCCACGGCCTGGCAAAAATCCAGTTTGTTTTGATATGGCAACATCATCAATGGCCTTGGGTGACTTACAAATAGCGGCTCGAGATGGAAAGAAAGTTCCCCTTGGTACAGGTTTAGACAGTAAAGGAGAAGAAACTACCAATCCAGCTGATATTGTCGCCGGTGTTCTACTGCCTTTTGGTGGATATAAGGGCTCTGCCATTGCTTTAATGGTTGAACTACTTGCAGCCGGATTAACCGGTGAGCAATTCAGCTTTGAGGCAAAGCTTAATGATAACGCTGATGGTGGACCGCCCAGAGGAGGCGAGATGATCCTAGCTTTTTCACCAGAAAAGATCGCAGGTCCCGGTTGGGAGGATCATGTTGAAGGCTTTATGAGTAAACTTGAAGGGCTTGATGGAGTTAGAATTCCAGGAGAGCGTCGACATAAAAATCGACTAAATAAGGGATTAAGATCAATCAATAGTACTTTAATTAAAACTATTCGAGAGCTTTCTTGACGTTATTAGCTTGACCAGTTTATTTAAATAAACTGGTCGATGTTAGAGTCTTAGATATACTTATTTATAAAATTAACCAAAAAAATGAAATTAAGTCATTTCATTTTTAAATCAGGTCGAAATTGGCGTCGCTCCTGTTTCAGTTTTAACGACTTTTCCGTCCTTCAAAGTATGTACGCCAATTATTGCCTCTTTAGTTCCGTCAGGAAAAACAATGACATCATGTTGTACCAATATATCTTGATTTTCATAAATACACCTTGAAGACTGGTTCTCCATTTTTCCATTTTTAATTGCCTCAAAAAACCCTTCAATCATCGGAATCCAATCTTCTCGTGATAAGGTTGTATTCGATTGATGTCTAACAAAAGTATAATCTTCATGTAGAAGGTTTACCCAAGCTTCAAGGTCCATATTTTTTCTTGCAGCACTAATCTTTTCATACACTGACATTTATTACTCTCCTTTTTAAAAATTTGTATAGTTAATTTTCGTTTGCTTGGCTTTTGATTCTGACAAAACCAACTATTATTTAATTATATGTAACAAATAGTTAAAAGTTAAAACTATGCTAACGTTGCGTCAGTTAATTTTATAAAAAACATTTATTAATTTTTATTATTAGTCCAATTTAAACGTGTTATATTACAAATGTTAAAAGTTTTTAATAACTTTTATTTTCTAAAAGAGTCATATTTATAAACTGTTCAATAAGAGCAACTAAAATTTCTGGGCAATCTTCTTGACAAAAATGACCAGCCATCTCTATTTCGGACACTGGTCCATTTGGCCATAACAACTTAAAATCGCTTATAGCATTTTCAGGGTGGATTGCCCTATCTCTCATTCCCTCAGCAAGCATTGCAGGCTTGGCCTTTAATTTAGATAAATTGCCTAATTTCAGTCGTTCAACTATAAACGGTATACATCGTCGTAAGTAGATATCTAAAGGAAACTCAATAGCACCAATACATGAGGCGCGATCTGGAAATGCTGATGAATAAGCATTCAACCAATTTTGATCTCGATCATTTAGTTGTTCCAGACCAATAATTTGAACAATAGACAAAAAGGAAGACTTTAACTCGCCTAGTAGGCCGGGTAATGTTCCATCTTTTTTGTTTTTTGATACCCACTCAAACCATGGAGAGAGGTCTTCCCTGGGTAGTTTCCCTCCATAACCCAAAAGTGTGTTCAAAAAACAAAACCTTGCAACGTTATCAGGATATTTTAGAGCATAAGCTCCTGCAATAGGTCCCCCCCAATCCTGAGCAACGAAAGTAATGTTTTTGAGGTTTAAATCCTCGATGAGGCGAGTTAAATTTTCAACGTGCGACTCTAGTGTGTATAAACGATCTTGAGGCGTTTCACTTTTTCCAAAACCCATATGGTCAGGAACTATAACGCGGTAGTTTTTAGCAAGTTTTGGTATCATTTTTCTATAAACATAGCCCCAAGTAGGTTCACCGTGGAGACAAAGCAGGACTTCTCCATTTGATTGACCGACATCAATAAAATGTTGTTTAAATCCAGAAGCATTTGAGAACTGTGCTGGAAAAGGCCATGTCCCTTTAAATGTTTCGTTTTTATCAATCATTATTTTAAATACCTTCTTTCAATAACTTGAGAAATAAAGTCTTTTCACTACTGGCTAAAAAGATAACTCCCTAGGATTTATTGGTTACCCTGAAAAGAACCTAATTAAAATGTGTGCATTTTAATTTTAAGCAACTACTATGCTAATATTATCTCATAATTAATCTTTTGTTACAAAATAAATATGTTGAGTAAGAGTCATAATATATGGAAACGCGAATTAACGAACAAATTGCTTTTTTGAAAGAAATTGATGCCCTTAAATCAATCAACAGGGCTACGTATTTGGCAAATAGATCAAGAAAAGAAAATAGTGCCGAACATTCCTGGCACGTAGCCCTTTTCGCACTTATATTTGCCGAACAGGCGAAAAAAGAAGTCGACTTATTTAAAGCAATTAAAATGCTCTTACTCCATGATATTGTTGAAATTGACGTTGGGGATAACCCAATTTTTGGTAATTATAATGCGAATACAGTTGCCGACTCTGAAGCCAAAGCAGCAGATAGAATTTTTGGGTTGTTGCCTGCTGATCAAGCCTCTGAGATGCAGGAAATTTGGTTAGAATTTGAAAGTGCTTCTACTGCAACAGCACAGTTTGCAAAATCAATGGATCGGTTTCAAGCTCCAGCTCAAAATTTAATATCAAAAGGTGGTAGTTGGCAAGATTACGATGTCACTTTTGATCAGGTCGAAAAGAAAGTTGGATCACAAATTGCACTTTCTGCTCCAAAACTATGGGCGTGGCTTAAACCAAGAGTAAAAGCATTTTTAGGTAATTAAAATTCTTAACTCTATTAAGTATCTGACGTAAAATTCTTAAACTAAGATATTGAATAATATATAAAATTTGGAATAAATTTTTTATTCTGGCTTGTCAACTTTATACGGCTTTTGGGATTTGATGTGGTGTGGGCAATGTTCGCCGGTGTCTAGAACGGATATCATTGCGTGCCAAGTCTCAATTGTATCATCCATATATTTTTTGGATGATATGTCTTCAAATTCTCGTCTCATTAACTTTGACAATTTTAGTACTTCTTGCTTTGCTTGATTTGTGTACCATCGGTTTCTATTTAGTAGACTTATATTCTTGAATCCAGCCTGACTTAACGCACGTTTGTACCTGTCAGGAGAAGCCATATCAAATCCCAAGTCTTCTAATTTAAGATAGTGCAACATTTCAGGTGAAGGCTCACCATCGTGCGAACGCAACCAATCTGAACCTAAAAAATACCCCCCATTCTTTAGAACCCTAAAGATTTCCTTTGAAAGGAATTCCTTTTGTTCGATGTGTACAATAGAATCCTTAGAAAACACTATGTCAAATGTTGCTTCATCAAATGGGAAAGGACCCGGTTTTACTTTAAGTATATCGATATGGGACTGTAATCCCAATAATTTTACTCGTTGTAATGCTGCATCACAAACTTCCGTCTCTACATCAATTCCAATTACTTTTTGTGCACCATAATCATTAAACAAGCTCACAGTAATTCCACCACTTCCGCATCCAATATCAAGAATGGTCTTATTTGTTAATTCAACATTACTCAATATTCGCTTAACTTCATCGGGACCACCTGGGGATAGATAACCATCTCCCCATAGCTTTTGCAGAAACTCAATATGGTCTTTGTCATAATAGGATTGCAACTCTGTCATAATTCGCGTTACCATAAAAAAAAATAGCTCAAAAAAAAATAACGGTATTTTTAAGTCTTAGCAATCAAAATTCAGTGCATGTCAGGCTATAAAGCTGCCAACTAGCGATATTGTAACTTCTCGGTACAGATTCTTGTGCTTATTTGATGAGTTGTAATTTACAATTTGGTTACTACATATATTTGGTGATGCTATAACGGGTCACATTAATTTATCTATCAATGCATGGGTCTTAGAGGATCATGAATTGAGTACTTGCTTTAAATAAAGGAGAAAAAATGACTTTTATCACTACACCTAACTTTCGGTCTTTTGTTGGTTTTGATAGCCTATTCGATGAGCTAGAAAAAGTTTCAAATTTTAAAGAAAATACCTATCCATCATATAATATTGAAAAGACTGGTGATCTTTCTTATGAAATTACAGTTGCTTTAGCAGGTTTTAACGAAACTCAGCTGAATATTGAAGTAGAACAAAGTGTTTTAACAATTTCAACTATTAATGAAGATACAGTGGAAACTCGTAACTACTTACACAAAGGGATCGCTACGCGAGCTTTTACAAAAAAATTCCGACTTGCAGAGAATGTTGAGGTTGATAGTGCTAGTTTTGAGAATGGACTACTTGTTCTCAAATTAAATAAGAATATTCCTGATTCTGATTTACCGCGCAAAATCGCAATTAATGCCAAACCAAGCCAATTAGCGACACGAGCAGCTTAAGCAATAGAATTAACTTGGAGAACTTTAGATTTTCCAAGTTAATTAAAATTTTCACACCATGTGATACGCTATAGCAAAACTTTATTTCACTAACTATTTTAGCTATTTTTTAACTCAAGCTATTCAAGACCGCGCTTACGCTGTACCAAACGCTCTGCTCTATTAAGAATAAAACATTCAAACCTTTTGATTGAATGATAAAGCCGCTTAAGTAACTTAGAAAAACAAACGTTATTTTAAGCCTTCCACTCCCAATTCGTTTAAAACGTGAAAGAAATCCTTTTTAAAGTTTTCGTTTTCGTTTAAAATCGGAGGGTAAGAATCTTTCCAAGTAATATTGACAGGAAAATCCATCTTTTTTTGTTTTTCTATTACCTTGAGTGCAGATTTTTTGTTGCCAGCTTTGAAATTAATGTATCCCAACATTGTCATCCACATTTCATTTATGCCGTCTTCTGAATAGTTCTTTAAAAGTTGAGATTTGACATAATCTTTCGCCTCTGAATAATCATAATTATCATTATCAAAGGAACTAATTAAAAATGTCCAAGCGTAATCCTTCTTAAACCAAAGAGCAAAATGTGGAGCTTTATTTAATACCTTCTTAAAAAGGTCCAAAGATTTTTGATATTCCTTACAATGTCGAGTTAAGTTGGCAACCATTGATATGTTAGACTCGTCCTTTGAAATTTTGAGTAATTTATCAATCCTATTGCAGGCTTTTGACAACTCACCAAGATGATTCCGTTCTATCATTGCGGCTAAATTTGACGCATAGGCAAAATCTGGATCAGCACTTACCGTATTTAAGGTCAATTTATAAGCTTCACTTACTTTTTTTTCTACGTCGTCCGCAAAACCAAACCAAACCTTAGCCATTAGAAGCCATGCTTCATCCATGTCAAGATAGGGGTTATTGGGTTCAAGCTCTCTATTTAACCTCAAGAGTCGTTCATATTCATTTAGCCCTTCAGCTGTCCTACTCTCGTAGGCAACTCGCCCTTTTAATCTATTTAAATGAACCTCTGGAGTAAATTTTTGTTTCGTTCGAGCATCAGCAACCGTTAGTGAGAGGGCTCCAGGAATAATATTTTCTAGAATTGAATTACTTATGGCATCTTGCACTTCAAAAATGTCTTTACCTTCAAAATCTAGAACATCAGTCCAAATTATTGAATTTTTTTCTAAATTTTTCAATTTTATATTTACTCTCACCTTAGATTTAACTGTTTGTACGGAACCTTCTAAAAGAAATTGGACACCATATTCAGAATTTAAATCAGAGTACTTAAAATTTTTCTCAACAAAATAAACTGCCGAGCTTTCATCAAAAAGAAACAGTTCATCAAATTTTGCCAGAGTTGTAGAGATATGGCCAGTTATACTCTCCGCCATAAAACTTCCTTCATCACCCTTCGATTGAAGCTTGAACGGTAGTAATAATAGAGATATTTTATTTGAATCATTAAATTGTTTATTATTAATGTCTTGTGCAAAGAAATTGAAGTATAAAAGTCCAACTAAGCCTATCGATAAAACAACTGTAATAACTCCAATCAAAGGCATGTTCGACTTTTGTGTTTTTAATTTTCTTTTTTGAGAAGGATCTAAAAGAAGGTCATAAGCATGAAACTCATTCTGTTTGACCTTTTGAATACCTAAATCATTATATTCATGCTTTGTCTTACCTTTGACATAATCATAGACGCCCTTGGAGATCGTTACACCACCTGTCTGTGCTAAAGCTTCTAATCGAGCCGCTATATTTACTCCATCTCCTAATAAGTTACCTTTTTCTTTGATCACATCTCCACTATTGACCCCTATTCTAAACTTTAATGGAACAGTCGTCTTATCAGATGCATTACGGGTTTTAATTTCATTTTGAAACTCAACAGCGCATTCGACCGCTGCTACGGCGCTTGGAAACTCTGCGAGAAATGAGTCCCCTCCAGTATTAAAGAGGCTACCACCATGCTTT
>Ga0209223_10000595_pt1 | contig 41661 bp, 32 predicted proteins | sample COG_06_FD_184750 | JGI IMG/M metagenome (GOLD analysis project Ga0209223, IMG submission 184750) | Pelagic Microbial community sample from North Sea - COGITO 998_met_06 (SPAdes) (version 2) | ecosystem: Environmental > Aquatic > Marine > Neritic zone/Coastal water | place: Helgoland, sampling...
CTCGTTCCTCTTATACGCGGAAGCTCAGGGAGAGACTTTTGTCAGATGTTGATTTTGTGCAATCATTGTTCTGTTCTTCTCCCGAAGAAGGCCAGAAAGCCATTGAAGAGTATGAGCAAAGTATCAATGTATTGAATAACGATAAAAGTGATTCTCCAATTTCTGAATATTATGTGAAGCTTAGATTCTATGCTATGAATCGTTTAGGTACTCGCGGAATTGTCGATGCAGCTATAGAAGTCTATCCAGCTGAGGACGGAGCTCTTGTTTTAGGATTTCCTGAATACGGTGAATTGTAAGCTATTTTATGCAAATTGTATGCAAATAAAAAAGGAGCAGAAACAATTAAGCCTCTAACTCCTTGATTAATAAGTGATCCGTTCAGGACTCGAACCTGAAACCCCCTGCTTAGAAGGCAGGCGCTCTATCCAGTTGAGCTAACGGACCCTCGGGCTTTTTTCAAAGCGAGTGCAAATATAGTGAAAAGCATTTTTTTGGAACAAACTTCTTGATAAAAAAGAATGACTATTTGAGAATTAATTTTAGAAAACATATCATTTGGATTTTGGGCCTTATTTTTCGCTAATTTCAAAGCGAAATTCAAGAATTAAAATCAATCGTAAATGGAAGCAAGTCTTAAAAATAAGAGCCTTCAAAGTGCAGCATACTGGGTGATAGTACTTACAGGTATATTGATTTGTTTAATCTATTTCAAATCCCTCCTGCAGCCTTTTGTCTTAGCGGTTGTTGTATGGTATTTGATAGGTACTGCTCGTAAATACATTGGTAAAATTACTTTTAAAAAGAAGGCATTGCCAAATTGGGCGCAACGAATTGTTGCAGTCTTAGTCACATTTTCGATTCTTTTTGGGATCTATGAGATCATTTCTGTTAACATTAACTTGATAAACCAGAATGCAGGTGCTTATTCTGCGAATTTTTCCGCATTCATCGCCAAACTCACCAATATTCCCCAACTGCAAAAGTGGGCGCCTGAAATAAGTGAATCGATCGGAAAGTTGAATTATCAAAATATTGCCTCTGGGGTGCTTAATTCTATCAGTACGTTGCTTGGGAACTTTACTTTAGTGTTGATATATGTAGTGTTCCTTGTGATCGAAGAAAATTATTTTACCAGAAAAATGTCGGCAATTTTCAAACGTGATGAAAAACGACAGAATGTGGCTGCCCTTATTGATCATATTAGTTCCGCTGTGAATAAGTACTTTACAGTTAAAACAGAAATGAGCTTATTGACAGCTGTCTTGAGTTACATCGTGATGGTGCTTTTAGGAGTGGACTTTCCAGTGCTTTGGGCTTTCATCATATTCATACTAAACTACATTCCTTATATCGGTTCTTTAATAGCGAGTTTACTACCTGGACTTTTTGCCATTTTTCAGTTCGCTTCTTTTTGGCCTTTCATTTATATTTTCGTTGCTGTCGAAGCAGTTCAGATTTTGGTGGGTAATTACATCGAACCTAAAGTGATGGGAAAGACCTTGAACCTTAGCCCGCTTGTCGTTGTAATTGCATTGTCATTTTGGGGAGCAATTTGGGGCATTCTAGGAATGATTCTTTCTGTTCCTATCGTTTCGATTCTAATTATTATCTGTGCTCAATTTCCAAGCACCAGACCTGTAGCAGTCATGCTTTCTGAGAATGGAAGTATAGAGGATTTGTATCAATCTAGTACCGATGAAATACCGGAAACTTCCTAAGTCTTCCTTGTCGATATCTGAGATTAGTTTTGGTTGTATGTCGCTGGAGCATGAGCAGCAACATGCCGAAAAACTCATTCACAAAGCATGTGATTTTGGGGTCAATTATTTCGACACTGCTGACCTTTATCAAGGAGGAAATAATGAAGCTTTATTAGGAGTTGCATTACAAGGAAAAAGAAAGGATGTATTGATAGCAACAAAGGTTGGAAATCAACTTAATTCAGATGGGAAAGGGTGGAGGTGGAACCCATCAAAAAACTATATACTAGAAGCTGTAGAGCGGAGCTTGAAAAGATTAAAGACCGACTACATAGACATCTATCAATTGCATGGTGGTACAATTGATGATCCAATAGATGGGGTCATAGAAGCATTCGAAATTCTCAAGCGGCAAGGTAAAATAAAGCAGTATGGGATTTCTTCGATTCGTCCCAATGTGATTGCTGAATATGCAAGGCGTTCTGACATCGTGTCAGTAATGCTTCAATACAATATTTTGGACAGAAGACCTGAAGAGAAAGTGCTCCCTCAATTAAGCAGTGATGGAATTGGCGTAGTTGCACGTGGGGCTTTAGCCAAAGGGATTACGATAAAAAGTACTTCAATTGATTATTTAGATTATAATCATAAGTACGTTGATTTACTGAAAGATAAGATAAATGTATTCTCAATTGAGGAAAGATCGAATATTCAGACAATTGTACGTTGGGTATTGCATAATAAAATGGTCACTTCAGCAGTGATTGGGATCAGAAATATTGAGCAATTAGATGAAATTTTGGGTACAATCAACAGCCCACTATTGAACCAAAAAGAGTACAAAGCGCTGAGTAATGTGTTGGTGCCGAATCGTTATTCCCAACATAGAGGTTGAAACGAACCTTCTTTTCTCACGAGATTTTGTTTCTTAAATTCAATTTTTTTGACCCTAAAATATTGATTGGCTCTTTTGAAAAGACAGCATAGAACGCATTCATTATTAGTTGAAAAATGGATCCCTATTTTAGCGAATTTTTATGCTTTTTCAGTCTCTTTTTTTAACCTGATTTTCTACTTTTATTAAAGATCATTACGGGCCATTTAAGTCACTGTATTTTTAAGCGAGAATTTTTGGTCTAACTCACCGCTTCAAAGAAATATATTAAGTGGTCGTCTTTGTTTCTGAACGAAAAATTATTCAGCTTTAATCTTTATTGATACAACGAAATATCCATGTTTGGAACTTGATCGTTCATTGAATATCCACTAAATAAAAAGCAAAATCATGAGTGTAATTCTTCCTGCTACCAACCTCGATTTTTTAAAAAAATTGGGTGAGAATAATAATAGAGATTGGTTCAATGAGAACAAAGACTGGTATGTCAAAGAGCATGAGAATGCCATCAGTTTTGCTGAGGAATTGCTGACCAAACTTTCTGCCCATGATCAAATCCAAACTCCAACTGGAAAGAAAAGTATGATGCGAATTTATCGTGATGTGCGATTTTCTAAAGATAAATCGCCTTATAAAAATCGTTGGGCAGGAAGCTTTTCGCGTGTAAAACCACAGCTTCGTGGAGGCTATTATTACCATATTCAACCTGGTGCAACAGTAATCGGTGGAGGCTTTTACCAACCTAATCCAGAGGACTTAAGATTGATCCGTGACCACATAGCACACGATGATGCACCCCTGAGAAAGGTGATTAACAATAAGGCCTTTAAGGAAGTCTTTGGGGAGATGGGAGGAGAGCAAGTAAAAACTGCTCCTAAGGGCTTCCCTAAAGACCATGCATCAATTGATTTATTAAGGTATAAGTCAATGTATGTCTTTCGCAGTTTCACGGATAAGGAAGTACTAAGCAAAGACTTTGCAGATAAGGCTGTGAGTACTTTTTTGGCTCTTGAGCCATTCTTCTCAGTAATGACAGAAATGCTCACTACAGACCTAAATGGTATCTCTAAGATTGATGCTTGATATTTATTATTGTTAAAGTATTACAAAAAAAAGAGCGCCTTGCATTTGCAAGGCGCTCTTTTTATATAATGGTGTTTTGTCCTAGAAGTTAATGATTGACACGCCTACATTAAAAGTTAATGCAGAATGTGCAAATGCATCATTCGATTCTAAAGCCAAATTGTATTTTGCACCAAAGTTGATATTCGTTGAATAGGTTACTGGAATCATAAATCCAACTTCTGGATAATAACCAAACTGCCAATTGTTGTTTTGGATGAGGAAAGTACCCACTTCTGTTCTTTCAAGTGTTCTAACAGCTCCTAAGCCAACGCCAATGTAAGGCCTGAATCCGGTTGATTCTCCCATGTAATAATGTGCATTGATCATGAATGGCAATGAATTAATATACATTCTTTGCGATCCGCTCAATGTTGTATTTCCCATAACTATGTCTTCTTCGGAAGAACCATTATAGAAATCCCATGCGAAATAACCACCTATTGAGATGTTGCTTTTTACAAATTGTCTGAACTCAAAGCTCATACCACCGAAACTAATGTCTTCATTACTTAAGAAGTCTTTAGTATCACCCATTGGGATTCCAATGTTCCAGTTAATGTTAAATATTTTTTCCTGAGCATCTGCAGCATTAGATAATGTGAAGACAAGAAAGGAAAGTATTGCTATTTTTTTAATCATGATTTCTCTTTTAGAATAAATCTGTAATTGTTTTTTGAGATTATTGACCTAAGTAGGCTGATTGATCAAATGCCTTGTCAATTCCTTCACCAATTCTGGTTCTTACATTGCTTGCACTTCCTTCTGCTAAGCCATTAAGTAAGCCGATCCAAACTCTAGGTACGGTTTGAGTGTTCCCATCTATTGCATCAGGGTCAACCATGTTTATCATCACTGTCCCTTTTGAGTAAGATTGGACAATAACTGGGTAACCTCCCCAGCCCCAACCTGGACCCCAAGGGTATCCAGGGTATCCTGGGTATCCTGGATAATAGGGAGGGTAACCACCATATATATTATGGAAATCAACAACCACAGATTGAAGCAGTACCACTAAATCAACTGGATTATTCTCAGGGTCAGTTTCTTCAATATAGCCTAAATCCAAAAGGTTTTGGCGGGTTTTAGAAATAATCAATTCATCATAGATTCCATCAAGTGGATCATCACCGACCTCTAGTCCTAATTGTAGAACTGTGTCTGGTAAGTAAAATGTTTGTGCACCTGTGAAATCGTAAGTGTCATCAAACGTAGTTACAATAATGTCAAGATCAGAGACATAGACATCTCCCTTAGTATTGTAGCATGCACTTAGCGTGAACATCACTAGGGCAATACTTAAAATTTTTTTAATCATCATTTTTGTTTTTAATACCTTATTACTCATTTAAACAAAATTGTCTCAGCTTTTGTTGCATCATTTTGAAATGATTCGACCAAAACTGAAACGTTGTTTTCAAATCGGAGCGCAATTTAATTATTACAATTTGTAATAATTAATTACGCTTTAAATTTTACTCGTGAGAGAGTTAATAAATTGGTCAACTCTTTTTTCGAACTTATGTTCCAATTCTGTGGTTGTAATCTTATTGGGCCAGTTTTGTAATTAAAAATTGCCTTCTTCCTCTATATTTTTAGATAAAACAATAGGAAAACGAAAAACCATTATCTTTTAAAATCAGGAGTGGTTAATTTGATGTTTTATTTTAAGTTTGATTAAAACTGAGTGTATGAACCTTCTTAGAAAGATATTAGTTTATTCTCCATTGTTAGCCTTTTTGGTGGCATGTTCGAGTGATAATGTTGGTGATGAGAAGTCATTCGATATTAATTCCAATAATGAACCGAAAGATGGCCCCCCAGGAATGGTGTGGATACCAGGTGGAACCTTTGCCATGGGTGCATTAAGTAACGACAGTCAAGCGAGGGAAGATGAAAAGCCATCTCATTCGGTTAGAGTCGATGGGTTCTGGATGGGTGCTACAGAAATTACCAATAAGATGTTTGCTGAATTTGTGGAAGCAACGGGCTACGTTACTGTTGCTGAGAAAAAACCTGATTGGAATGAATTGAAAAAACAATTACCTGCTAATACGCCTCAGCCTCACGATTCAGTACTTATCGCTGCTTCAATGGTTTTTACTCCAGTAGAAACAAATAATTTAGTTGATTGGGCACAATGGTGGAGCTGGGTAGGGGGAGCAAATTGGAGGCAACCACAAGGGCCCGGAAGCGATATTGAAGGCAAAGAAAATCATCCTGTAGTACAGACTTCTTGGCTTGATGCTGAGGCCTATTTGGCATGGGCTGGCAAGCGATTCCCAACGGAAGCAGAATGGGAATTTGCAGCGAGAGGAGGACTCAAAGATCAGTTGTACCCTTGGGGCAATAGCAATGATATCGCTGTTTGCGGAAATACATGGCAAGGCGAATTTCCAGGACATAATTCTGAAGAAGATGGTTATTTCACAACTGCACCGGTTAAATCATATAAGCCCAATGGTTTTGGTTTATATGACATAGCGGGGAATGTATGGGAGTGGACCTCGGATTGGTATCATATCAATTATTATCGCGAATTGTCGGCAAATGGGATGGCAGTGAATCCGCAAGGTCCGGATACATCTTATGATCCTCAACAACCTTATATGCCACAAAAATCACAAAGAGGAGGTTCGTTTTTATGTAATGAGGATTACTGCGCCAGCTACAGGGCGAGTGCTAGAATGAAATCATCAGTGGATACAGGACAAGACCATGTAGGGTTTAGGGCTGTAATGAGTCAGGAAAAGTGGCTGGAATTACAAAATAGAAAATCAACTTCAGAGGAATAAATAAAGTATTTACATTGAAATCCAGAAACATACGTTAACTAAAAGGTGACTAATTAATTGAAATCAAAGCCATGACTAAAACATTAATAGCTTTTATAGTTTTATTAACATCATCATTTGGGGTAGTACATGCTCAAGAGAGGGTCCAGGCGGGCAAAACTTACCAAGGTGGTGATGTAATATTTGCTCCGGTCTCTGGAATTGAGTTTGCTATCCCTGAACATTGGTCTGGCTATTATATCCCTGAATCGGAAATGTTTTATATGCGATCAGACACCTCCAGTTTGGTGAATGTACTGTTGGCTGTGAATAGAGATGAATCATTAGAAACAATGAGGTACAGATGGAACAAGGGAGTGGAGATGGTTCCTGACATATTCATGAAACCCGTTACGAGTTTCGATATTAGTGGTGAACAATTAAGTGGAGAGCTTTTTTTGTCAAATAATAAAAATGTAAAGGGCTTTGCTCTTGCGAAGTGTGGTGATTTTAATGCTTGTGCTATTTTTCTACTTACCGCACCGACATCTGAGTATTTAAAGTTTAGTAATACATTAGATGGACTGGCTGGAGGCATTTCTTTAAAGGAACCAAGCCTTGAAAGTATTGAAGATGAGTTTGATTGGAAAAGAGAGTTAGAGGGTAAGTACCTATTAATGAATGAGTCAACAGGTACGTCTACCCGCGGTAATCATCTTTGGTTATGCTATGATGGTACCTTCACAATGGACTTAAAACGCAAAGGGCTTGCCAAAAAACAAGCGGGGAAATATAAGGGTAAAAGTAAGGGTAGGTTTACTATAATAGGAACGGGAGCCTCAGGCCAACTCATTTTACAATTTGAGGACAAAGATCTTGAAAAATTGACTGTGGAATTGACATTGAAAGGTGATGCGATCTATCTAAATGAAGACAGGTATTTCCGTTCTGAAAACACTAAGTGCAATTGAGGCCTGTTAATTTTAACTTAAAATATTACTATTTTTGCAAACGAATTAATTCAAACACAAATGATAAAGAGATTACTATTTAAAACGATGTTATTGCTGGCCTTTTCCAGCTTATTTATTGTTGATGTATCTGCACAAAATATTGAGATCACTCCGATGTATGGATTTCAATATGGTGGAAAGCTGTCTAATGGTAGAGGTGAGTTTAAAACTAAGTCAAGTGCCAATTATGGTGTAAACCTTGACATTGCTCATGAAGGGTTACCTGTTATCGTAACATTGTATTGGTTAGAGCAGCAAACTAGAGGAGAATTTCGCTCATATAGTGGTATAGAGAGAGAGGCTTTTGATATGACAAATGATTATTATCAAATAGGTGTCACCAAACATTTAAAGGAAGACACAAATGTCATCCCTTTTACAATGATCACAATTGGGGCTGCTAATTTTACGCCTAAGGGAGTAAATCTATCAAGTGAATTAATGTTTTCGGCAACTCTGGGAGCTGGTGTTAAAGTGTACCTTTCAGAACGAATTGGTTTGCGATTCCATGCCAAGATGCTATTGCCTTTTCAATGGGGCGGTGCAGGTCTTTGGTGTGGTACTGGAGGATGTGGTATTGGCGCTGGTGCTTCTACAAGCTTTGTACAAGGTGATGTAGGTGGCGGCTTGATCATTAGATTATAGTCGATCAATATAAAATTTAAAAAGGAGCCTCGTCAATTATTTGATGAGGCTTTTTCATTGAACAATTTATAGCCAACTACAAATTTAAATTTGTTGACTCTCAATTCCATTTCATTCTTATAGCCCAGGTCGCTGCTACCAAAAATACCATCATAGCTCAATAATGTATAAAAACGATTAAAGTTAAAGCCTAAAGCTCCCCTCATGCCTAAGCTATAAACAACTGGGTTTTCAGGTTTGTATTCGTCACTTTCTGTTACTACGTTCTTAAAGCTTAACCCAAATCCAGGGACAAAACTGGCGGTTAAAAATAAATTATAAGGTAATACTAGGACACCATTAAGTTGGCCTAATGCCATAATCCCGAATTCATTTATATTCGTAATTTCAGCAAATTCATTAAAGTCATTTCTTCTGGAAATACTTACTAAGGATGAATCAGCATCGGTCCGATTGTAGCCAACTACTCCACCAAAACCGAAACTATAGGCACTTTTTTTCTGCCTACTCACCCCATTGATAATAGAGCCTATTGATAATTGCTCAGAATTGAAAAGTCGTACATAGCTTACATTCATCGATAGTGAAGAGATGTCTTCTCTAAAAATTGATTCTGGAGAAGAAGCTGATTCTAAATTGTATCCCTTGTAATGTTGTATGGATAGGCCAATGGTCGACTTATTTAGTGTGAGGTTTGTCTCAAAATCAAACCTTTCAGTTACATCATCATCGTTCTTAATATTGATACCTAAATCAATATTAATTTTGGTGTTTGCAAAACCTATACCGATCCCTCCTTTATTATTTGGAGTATAACGGATTTGATCTGAACTGTTTTGTAAAGTGAATGAACGATCCTTGTAACTACTAAATAACCGAATAGAGTAATGTGTAGGATTACGGTCAATAAACAAAGAATCTACGAAATGAATATATCTAGAAACGGTATTCGTATTTTGAACTGAGTCTTGATTTTGAGCATGAACATTACTAATCATCGGCAGTATTAATAATATGGTCAAAATGGGTATTCTCATCTAGAGAGTGAAATTAGAGAATTCAATAAATTAATAAACATTCTTTCAATCTTTTGTGCCTTTCTGTTCTTTAAAAAGTTTATACCCAAGAACAAACTTCCATTTATTGACTTTAAGGTCATTGTAATTCCCATAACCTAAACTCCCTGTATTGTAAATACCATTGTACTTAAATGTTGTGTAGAACCTCTTCATGTTATACCCGATTGCGGTACTTATACCTAATGTAAATGTTAAAGGCTCTTTAGGATTGTACTCGGTGGTTTCTGTTACAACATTTTGGATATTCAAACCTATTCCAGGCATAAAACTGGCAGTGATAAATATATCTAGAGGCAAGACTAAAATCCCATTTACTTGCCCAATCATACTAAGGCCATATTCTTTCAAGTTGGTAATTTCGGCCCATGGATTGAAATTGTCCATGCCAGGAATATTGACCATGGAAGAATCTGCATCGGTACGTTTATAGGTCATAGAGCCCCCGAAGGCCACTGAATAGGCATTTTCTTTTTGCCGGGTAATTCCATTCATAACAGTAGTCAAAGACAATTTTTCAGAGTTATAAAGTCTGAGGTAATTAATGCTTCCAGTTAGAGATGAGATATCGTTTCTAAAAATTGATTCATGGTCTTCATTGGCGACTACATTGTAACCTTTGTAATGCTGAAAAAATAAACCAATCACATGTTTTCTTTTGAGGGTTATATTAAATGAAAAATCAAAACGATCTGTCTCGTTTTGACTCCCCTCATTTCCTATTCCCATTCCAAGGCTGAAAATTGAATTTGCAAAGCCAATTCCCATTCCACTACTATTATTTGGTGTGTATCGAATTTCGTGATCGTCATTTCTTAGGATGAAAGAACGGTCCTTAAAACTCTGATAAAGTCTGAGCGAATAGTGCCGGAGGTCCCTGTCAATAAGATTTGTGTCAACGAAGTCAATGTACTTATTGGCACCTTGAGCATTGGTTTCCTGAGAAATAGCAAGACAACTGAAAATGAGCGTATAAGAAAAAGTAAGTAAGAGTTTGACCACCTTAATGATTATGGATTAATCCAGTTTTCTTCAGCTCTAATAGTATTAGTACTGCTATTCAAATAATCTTGGCGTGCTAATTTCCAGTGTTTAACATCGACTTTGAATTGATCGTTGTCTGTTTCCATTGTACGTACGTCTTTTATCAGTTTAGCAGAGCCATAAGAATTTGCAAAGTAGGCGATGGTTGGTTCTTCCAGTTCTATTTCATCAAGCCATCGGTACAATGATTCAATTATCTGATGAGAATCATTGCGACTTACAGCTACTAGAAACAAGTTAAAGAAGTATTGTTCTGACAGTCGGTATTCAATTGCACGTATTTTAAAGTAATGATTTAATGCGTTAAAGCCCCTAAAAAGCACATAGAGTATCAATATTGCAAGAAGAATCACTCCTGAGAGTTGCCACCAATTAAAACCCCAAAACCCATCTTCTTCTGAAACTTCTAACGCCTGATCGACAATGGCTTGATTGGACAACGAGTCTTGTAATGTGGCCAATATGCCTAAGTCAGGGTTCGGTAATACATTTAATTTGACACTGGGTAACGTTCTTTTATACAATTGTTTATCAGTAGGATTCCACCAAGTAAATACTACCTCGGGGATCTCTATCTCTCCTTCTTTTTCTAATAAGTACCGAATTCCATCTTTCCTTGTACCATTAATTGCTGTTTTGGTCTTGATGTTTTCGACAGTAGGCCTAGAAGGATAGAGGCTAATATTGGCTATTGAATCCCATTTTACTGGAGGTATTAATTCTGAAATTGTATTGGCTGCTACTCTATTGATCGATCGTTCGAGCACATCACCAACCTTGACCCTGCGGATATTAGTAGACCAATTCTCTTTTACTGAAAGGTTTGACGTGACTAACCATTCATCAGCATTAATCGCATCAGGTGTAGGCTTTATTCTGATGGTTCGAGGAAGTGTCTTAATGGTCCTTTTTTTGCCTTTAAAGTCACCTAAGTCGGGTGTTTCAACTTTGATCTCAAGAGCCGGGAATTCGATGTCGTCATCATCGTAGGGGAAAACATGGTAGTAAAGTCTCACGCCTGCATAGGTCTGTCCATCAATTTTCATAGAGTTGCTGACTGATCGGAAATAAACTGTAAATGCCCCGTTAATTTTAATATTTCCTAAATCAACACCTTTGGTGAACCAAGTGGATGTATAGGCTGAGACTATAACTTCAATAGGTTCGCCAACATAAGCACTTGACTTTTTTATTTCGATTTCACTAAAAACGTGCTTTTGTGAGAAACAAACAGTTGTCAAACCAATTAGCAATAGGGACAATATGGTTTTGCGGTTTACCATATAATATGTCCCTCTTTAGGTTTTATGCCTTGTTCTTTTATTTGATGTGCAAATTTTCGTTTCAAGAATAAGGCCGGATCGTCATCTACTTTTCGCATTAAGACCTTTTGATTCTCGTCTTGCTTGCCAAATTCTATGTCATCTGGTACTTCATCTAATTCTTTACCCTTTCTTATGTCTGTGGAGGCTGTTTCTTCTTTCCTTTCTTGTTCCATCTCCTCTTCAGTTGCTTCTTGACCACCACCACTGAGGTCTTCCATGTCTTTGTTCTCTACGTTTCCGGCCTCTTCCTTGGCTTGAAATTCTTTGGCAGCGGTTAAGTCTGCTTCTCCCATGTCATTGATTATATTCTGGACCTTGAGCTTTGTCGACTTTGCAACTTCAAGGTTTGGATCTTTTTCAATTGCGCGATCTAATGCAGCTTGGGCAGAGAGAATATCACCATTTTTATAATAGGCTAAGCCTAAATTATAGGCAGACATGGCAGAGCTGTCTTTTTTAAATGCCCTAATGGCATTGTCATAATTACCTGCTTTATAATAGGAAACTCCTTGGTAATAACTGGTCGTGAATTGAGCAGCAGCTGCTTCATAATCTTTAGTATCATAAAGCTTTTGTCCTTGATAGTCATCGGTATACCAAAGGTCACTAAATCTTGTCTCTGTTGAACAAGAGGAAAACAAAATGAGAAATGGGATGGAGTAGAGTACAAAACCTTTGCGGAACCACATAAGAATAAACAGAGCAATTGGGATTATTAGCCAAAACCCACGGTCTAACCACTGGTCTTGTTTTTCTTCATCCTGCGTTTGGAACTCAAGACTTGATTTGATCTTCTTAGCTACCAGCTCCATGTCACTTTTGTCTAAAGTCAGCGACTGAATAGCAACATTGGTAATTGAACTGATCTTTAAGATACTTGTCGAATTGAGTGCCGAATGCACAACTTCGCCTTGGGAATTTTTTAACGAAGATGAGGTTTCAATACTTGGAATATCAGCCCCTTTCGGTGTGTTAAAAGGAACGATTGTGAATTTATAATTTCCTTGTTGCGCGATCTCTTGAATGTATTCAAAGCTAAATTCGTCATAGTCATCGCTAAATAGCATGATTTTAGCAGGGGCATCAGTAATACTTGCTACAGACACTGCCAGTGCTAGTGCACTTTCTAAGTTTGAGCCTGGAAAAGGCATTATATCGGGTGATAGGCCACTTAAATGACTTTTAATAATGTTATAGTCTTTTGTTAAAGGAACAATGGTATGTGCTGTCCCCGCATAACCGATTAAAGCGACTCTTGCCATTGGGTTAGCGTCGAGGAAATCTGAGATCTTGAACTTTGCCCTTTCTAGCCTGTTGGGTTGGATATCGGAAGCCATCATGCTTTGTGATAAATCCAGTAATATAACAACTGGCGTCTCAAGTGTCTCTCCGTCTACTTGAACCTGGTTCCATGTCGGCCCAGATACGCCTATTATTGATACCAATAGTACCATGAATAACGAAACCATCATCCATGACCTAACTCCTTCACTGCCTTTTTTTATAACATATGGCCTCAAATGAACGGCAATTGACTTTTTCCATTTTATCTGATCTCTAATACTCATTAAACCCATTACTAGGATCACAAAGAGGGGTATTATCAACCATAATAAGGTGGGTCTTAAGAAGTGGAATTCATTCCAATCGATATGTTGTAGATCGTTCAAAATTCCTAGATCAATTTTTGTTGAGTGAACTTTCTAGAAAGTGAAATTGCTGATGAGACAAACATCAGAATAAGACTTAAAGCAATCGCCGAGCCGAATGGGTAATAGTAAAGTAAGGTTTTAGGGATATATGATTCTTCTTCGTACTCAATTGGTTCTAACCGATTGAGTTCCTCATAAATTTGTGCCATTCTTTCTGTATCAATTGCTCTGAAATATTGTGCATTGGTCAAAGTAGAAATTTCTTCTAAAGTACCTTCGTCTAAATCTGCGCCTGGTTTTGAGGGATCACCAATGCCTACAGTATAAATCTGTATTGAGTCTTTTGAAGCAAGGTCTGCAGCATCCAATGGTAAGATGTCGGTTCCCGAATCAACGCCATCTGTTAGAACGAGCATCACTTTTGAATCAATAGTATCCTTTTCAAACATCTCTATTCCTTTGACAATTGCCTTACCAATATTCGTCATCTGGCCTGCCATGCCCACGTCTGCTTCATCAAGCAATTGTTCGACCGTAGCTAGGTCTGGAGTAAAAGGCGCCTGGACATAGGCACTGGATCCAAAAAAGATTAGCCCCATGCGATCACCTTCTCTTTCTTCAATGAAATCATGAATTACACTTTTTACTGCATCCCATCTTCTTACTTTCTCGCCTTCAATTTCCCAATCTTTTTGTGCCATACTAAAAGATATGTCTGCTACAATCAGGAAATTCCTGGATGTTTTCACCTTTAATTCTGGTTTTCCAACCAATTGAGGAGAGGATAAAGCCCCAAGTAGTAAAATCCATATTAATGAAATTCCAATCCATAAAAAGACATTCCTCTTTCTGATAAGGGCCGAACTCCTTGCTTTTTCACCACTGTATTCTTGCGCTTTGCTAAAATTTGGAAAAAGGAGGGAAGCACTTTTAAGCCTGAAAGGAGGTATAAAGTAATATACTAACAATGGCAATGGTAAAAGCCATAGTATCCAAAGGTGCGCTATTTCAAAATTATCAGGCATGTGTATTGATCCACCTTTTAGATAGTGCTATTATTTTTAATGAAGCGTCCACGTCAACTGCCTTATTTGTATAAAGACAATTTGAAATGGCCACTTCATATTTCAAAAAAGGGGTGTTATTCCCTTTGGACTCTAAGAATTTTAACCACTCTGAACCTTTGAGGTTGGCAATTTCGGCCCTTCCAAATGTTGTAATGGCTACTTGTTTCAACAGTATTAAAGTGTCATTGAGACGGACAGCTTCTTTATCAAGCGAAAATTGAATCTTAATTTGTTCAAGAATACTTATTGCAGCACGTCTGTATGCATTTTTATGGTACTTGATTGCCCATTTGATTATAAAGAAGAGTAGGGCGGTGAGAAGGAGTATTCCCAATACTTTCCATCCTACAGTATCAAATGAAAATGCAATGGCTTCTGGTTCTATTAGGCTACCAATCTCAGCTGGCAATCCATCGATTTCCTGTCTAGGAGTTAAAATAAAAGCGTTGGCAATATCATTGGATAAAGGTACAATCATTATCGCTTGCCAGTTTTAAGAATTTCCTTCACTTGATCTTCGACAGCCGCGTCTGTAGAAATTGAAAAAACTGGAATCTGATGTTTGTTCATCTCATTTTTGAAGGCTTCAAAATCATTGTTAAATCCTTTTGTAAACTTAGTATTGATTTCTTTTGCTTCTCCTTTCACCATAATTTGTTTCTGCCCATCACCCATTACAATTTGAGTAGTGGGAATGTCTCTTTCCAATGGATCAAAAACCCGTGCTAGAATTACATCATTATGCTGTGACATCCTTATTAAGCCTTTTATTACTTCAGGTGAGTAACGTGAAAAGTCACTAATTACCACTACTAAAAAATCATGCGTCACGATGTTGTTAATGCGAGGAAGGGCTTCCTTCATAATAGCATCATGATGCTTAGATGAAGTACCAATTAGACTCCTGTTGTGTTTTACAATGGTTTCTAGAAATCGGAATGTATTTTTTCTATCTCGTTTCGGAGGGGTGATGTCTATGCCATCTTTAGTGATAACAACACCACCAACACGATCGCCTTCTTTTAAAACTCTAAAGGCAGAAAGTGCCGCCAATTCTGCAGCTACTACCGACTTGGTTTTGTGTGTTGAGCCAAAAAACATGGACCTGGATTGATCAACAACGATTAATGCTGGTTTTTCTTTTTCTTCACTAAAAACTCTAGTGTGCGTTTTTTGAGTCCTAGCCGTTACTTTCCAGTCAATATTCCTGATATCATCTCCTGCGACATAATTTCTTACCTCTTCAAAATCAAGGCCTCTACCCCTGAGTTTAGAAGCATGCTTTCCTCCTAATATTGAGCGTACTTTCTGTTTTTTGGCCGAAAAACTAAACCCTCTTGCATGCGCGTCCATCCTTAAAAGGTCTTTTAAGGAAACAAATACATTAGCAGGGAATTGGTTTTCTGTGTCCATTTTAACCTACAACAGCGACATGTTTTAATAATTCATCAATGACATGGTCTACTGTGATACCATTGGCCGTAGCTTCATAGCTCAACATGAGCCTGTGCCTTAAACAGTCATGGGCCACGGCTCTGATATTGTCAGGAGTGACGTGATCGTTACCATGCATCCAAGCATGGGTCCTTGACGCTTTATCAATGCCAATACTTCCCCTTGGGCTTGCTCCAAATGCCAACCATTCTGCGATCTCTTCACTGTACTTTTCCGGTGTTCTTGTAGCTGAGATAATATCAACGATGTACCGTTCCATATTCTCAGAAATTTGAACTTGATGAATTTCTTCTCTAGCATCAAAAACAACTTGTGGAGATAGTTTTTCTTTCTCCTTTTCGCTTTTCTTGACCTGCTCTTCTCTGTTGAGTCTCATTATTGCTAATTCAGCAGTATCATCTGGGTAATCAATGATGACATGCATCAAGAACCTGTCCATTTGGGCCTCAGGTAAGGGATAAGTGCCTTCTTGCTCTACGGGGTTTTGTGTGGCCATTACCATAAACAAAGGGTCCATTTTGTAGGTTGTTCCTGCAACAGAGACTTGGCGTTCTTCCATTGCTTCAAGCAAAGCCGATTGAACTTTGGCAGGAGACCTGTTAATTTCATCAGCTAAAATGAGATTACTGAAAATGGGTCCTTTTTGGAATATGAATTTCTCTTCTGTTTCTGGCTGATAAATTTCTGTTCCAGTAATATCAGAAGGTAGGAGGTCAGGAGTAAATTGAATTCTACTTAATCCACAATTTAATTCTTTTGCGAGCGATTTAATGGCCCTGGTTTTTGCCAATCCGGGCATGCCTTCAAGTAGGAGGTTACCATCAGCCAGCAACACAAGGATTATTTTTTCAACTAATTTGTCTTGCCCAATGATGGACTTAGACATGTTTTCCTGAAGTTTTATTATTGATTCGTGCGCTGTCATATGTATTAGTTTTGGGTAATTAGATATTTACCCATCTCAAGTTGAATTTAATAAATTCGGAGCTTAAGATTCGAATTATTTTAGCTGAAAAGGGTAAATAGTATTCCAGTCATTTTTCATGTTTATGACGGTCCAACCTTTTTCAATCGCTTCATCTAGGCCTTTATCCAACCTTCCAATATGCGACTCCCTATCATATGCCCATTCACGATCAGCATCAGTGTGATGAAGATAGAGTTGGAAGCTTTTGTATTTGTTAGAATCGGTCCACTGTAACATTTGTAGGTCACCGTCAGAATTGCCTGAAGCGAATACAGGTTTTTTTCCAATGTGTTTATGAATACCGATTGGTTTGCCTGCCTTGTCATCGATAAAATCTAATTCAGCAAGCCGTTTGATTCTTGGCTTGCCATTATTATAGTCAAATTTAGTTTTTATGCTACTACCAACTACTTGTGAAGTTGGAATTCCATATACTTCAGCACTCCATGGGCGCATGAATTCAATGCCACCGCCCGAGACTATGAATGTCTTGAAATCATTTGCTCTTAAATAGTTCAAAAGCTCGAGCATCGGCTGATAAACTAAGTCATTAAATTTTTTATTGAAACGTGGATGATTGCTAGTCGCCATCCAGTCTTTCACAATTTGTTCGAATTCTTCGGTTGTACTGCCCGCATGTGTTGCCATTACAATCTGAAGTAATCCATGTTCTCCGGATTTCAAAAGTGCATCAATGTCATTGTCAAGCACCGCTTTGAATGGTTGCATGGTTCTCCACTCTGGATGTTCATCGGCCATTGCCTTAACTTGATCAATGGCAAAATAAAGTTGGAAATACATTGGCTGTTCTGACCAGAGATTACCATCGTTATCAAACGTGGCAATTCTTTCTGAGATAGGAATAAAGCTGGCACTGCCACCTTTGGTTACCTCATGAACATAATCAAGGATTGCCGATTTGGTTGCGCCTTCATTCCAAGAGGGCAGTGGGTCTAATGATGCATTAGCACTTTGGTCTGATGGAGTACAGCACCATACAATTGACACAAGTAAAAAGGGGAGGATTGATCTTTTAATCATGGTGGTGTTTGTTAAAAAAGGCCGAATATCTCTATTCGGCCTTTAATGATTTATTTTTTTATGAATTAGCCGATTTAGTTCTTGGCTGCTTTTTCCATTTGTTCTAATACTCTATCTAAGCTGAAACTCCCCACTTTTTGCCTTTGTGGGAACTCTTTGAAAGTAGCCAAAAACTCACCTACATAGGCTTGTGCTGGCACCATTACAAACATTCTTTCAGCCGCCCAATGATTGAAATCTTCAGAATCATGCTGTGCTCTTTCGTACGGATCTCCATATAAATCCATTAGCATTGGAAATCTCAACTCGGTGTATTTTTTCTGCCATACATCGAAGCCATGGTTTTCTTAGATTTTGAAGTGTATCTTCCATCTGTTATAACGAAATGCGTTTAAGCTTCCATCATCGTCAAAATAGAAAATCTCTTTACGTGGATTTACATCTGTTTCACCAGTAAGCAATGGCAACATGTTGTATCCATCCAAATGAACTTTGAAATCTCTACCATTCGCAGAATGACCCTTCAATAATTTCTCTTTTACGTCAGGCTCACCGGCCGCTGCTAAGAAAGTAGGTAACCAATCTTCTCCAGAGATGATGGCATTACTCACCTGACCAGGCTTAATTTTTCCAGGCCATTTGATTAAAGCTGGCGCTCTAAATCCACCTTCCCAAGTAGTCGCTTTTTCGCCTCTAAATGGCGTCATTCCTCCATCAGGCCAGAAGATAATTTCCGCACCATTGTCTGTACCGAAAATAACAATAGTGTTATCTTCAATACCTAAGTCTTCTAGAGTTTTAGTTAACTCTCCAACAATGTTATCTAATTTGACCATACCATCAGCATAGATGCCAAGACCAGTCTTTTGATCTTCTTCATCTGTAAGGTGTGTCCAAACGTGCATTAAAGTAGAATTGTACCAAGTGAAAAATGGCTTGTCGTCTGCAACTGCCCTTTTCATGAAATCGATTGCTGCATCTTTTGTCTCATGATCAACAGTCTCCATTCTCTTTTTAGTCAAGGGACCTGTGTCTTCAATCTTACCATCTGAAAAAGAGTGAATTACTCCTCTAGGACCATATTTCTTTTTGAACTCTGGATCTTTAGGATAATCTTGATGCTCTGGCTCCTCTTCTGCATTTAAGTGATAGAGGTTTCCAAGAAATTCATCAAAACCATGATTGGTTGGTAAGTGCTCATCTAGGTCACCCAAATGATTTTTACCAAATTGGCCTGAAGTATATCCGTGATTCTTTAATAATTCTGCAATAGTAGGATCCAAAATACTCAATCCTTCTTTTGCTCCAGGAAGTCCTACTTTGGTAAGTCCAGTTCTATAAGGAGACTGACCAGTCACAAAAGCAGCCCTACCAGCAGTACAACTCTGTTGGGAATAGTAATCTGTGAACATAATTCCGTCTTGACCAATCTTGTCTATGTTCGGAGTTTTATAGCCCATCATACCTCTATTGTAGATACTTGGATTGGACCATCCAATGTCATCACCCCATATAACAAGGATATTTGGTTTTTCAGTTTGAGCCGTGGTTTCAATAGCATTTATCATAAATGCTCCTAAAACAATCACCTTCAACCAGTTCTTAGTCTTATTCATATAGTGATTCATTTAATTTAGTTTTTTGGCTGTGTCTGCAATTGTTGCAGTACCTTATCAATACCTAAGGATGACCCTTGGACTGGAGGGAAAGCGACAAATGTCTTGAGAAATTCTCCGGTGATTGCTTGAGCAGGTACAAACGTCCACATGTTATCTGCAAACCATCGGATGTACATTGACGACTCCTTCCAAGCCGTCTCGTATGGATCTGCTCGCAAGTTAATCAATATCGGCCAAGCTGGCGTTTTTCTATAGGCTGTATTAATGGCCCCTTCAAGAATAGTGAAGTGCAACTTCCAATTGTCGTACCTGATTGCATTTAAATTCCCACCTTGATCAAAGTAAAATATTTCTCTTCTCTCACTGGTATTTGTTTGATTTTTCCAATTGTCCATTTGGTTATACCCGTCAAGGTGAACCTTGAAAGTTTTATCACCTACTTTATAACCAGCTAGTAGTTTTTCTTTTACATCTGGAACACCTGCTGCAGCAAGTAGGGTAGGCATCATGTCTTCATGAGAATAGATGTTGTTGTCCACAGTTCCGGCTTTGATTGTGCCAGGCCATCTGATTATGCTTGGTACTCTGAAACCACCTTCCCAAGTGGTGCCTTTTTCTCCATAAAAGGGAGTAGTACCACCATCGGGCCATGTGAATTTTTCAGCACCATTGTCAGTAGAATACATAATGATTGTATTGTCAATGATTCCGAGGTCTTCTAATTTCTTCAGTACAGTACCAATAGCTTCATCATGTTCGACCATCCCGTCAGCATAAATACTAATGCCAGTTTTGCCATAACTTTCTTTCTTCAAATGAGTCCAAACGTGCATTCTTGTTGCACTCAACCATACAAAAAATGGTTTTTTGGCTTCATGCGCTCTTTCGATAAAGTCAATGGCAGCAGCTGTGAACTCTTCATCAGCAGTCTCCATTCTTTTACGTGTCAACGGACCAGTATCTTCTACTTTCCCATCAGAAAAACTATGAATTACACCACGAGGGCCATATTTCTTATGAAATTCTGGATCTTTTGGGTAGTAATAAGTTTCCGGCTCTTCTTCTGCATTCAAATGATACAGGTTACCAAAGAACTCATCAAAACCATGGTTTGTAGGTAAGTGCTTGTCTTGATCACCCAAATGGTTTTTCCCAAACTGTCCAGAAGTATAACCCTGAGGTTTTAATAATTCTGCAATCGTTGGTTGATTGTCTTTGATTCCTTGTTCTGAACCTGGCATTCCGATCGTTAATAGTCCAGTTCTGAATGGGTGCTGACCTAATATAAAGGCAGCCCTACCCGCAGTACAAGATTGTTGTGCATACCAATCCGTGAACATGGCGCCTTCTTTGGCAAGCCTGTCAATGTTTGGCGTTTTATAACCCATGATGCCGTGGTTGTAGGCACTTACATTGGCCCAACCAATATCGTCACCCCATATCACAAGTATGTTAGGCTTTTCGGTTTGTGCGTTAGCGTTTGATGCAAATAAAAATAATGCGCCAAAGATTAACGATTTCAAATTGTTTTTAGAGACTGTTGTCATTCAAAAAATTATTTAGTTTATAGTTAGAATCGCACTTATTTAGAGCCTGCGCCCTTTTTGTAATTTTTCCATCGTATCACCTAAATTGAAACTTGCTGCCTTCATACGTAGAGGGTATTCTACAAAAGTTTCAATAAATTTACCCAGATAGGATGATGCAGGTAATAACAAAATATATTGCTTCATATTGTTCTAGTTAAGGTAAGGGTAGCTGTAGCTAGCTGCGAAATTACTTTTAAAAATAATAAAATAGTTTAATAATCATATTGCTTTTCGATGTATGGTATGATTCTATTTGTGAATTTAGAATGATTAATAATTACCCGATTACCAGAAAGACCTTTATTTATTGTAATAGAGGTACTTATATGGTTAGGTATAACTAACCAACATTAGTCGTCAGCTAAACCCTTATCGAAAGCTGTAATTAACTCGGAGAGCCGAGCTACAATTTCTGGGTTTTGGAGGGCTAAATTGTCTTTTTCACCGATGTCTATGTCTAGGTTATAAAGTGATATTTTAAATTCTCCATCCAGCTTCTTATTCCAGCCGATGGTTTTATTCACATGTAACTTCCATTTGCCCAAACGTACAGCTTCAGGCTTGCCATTTCTTGCGTAAAAGAAAAATGGGCGTTCTTTTAATTTGGTGGTATTAGGCTTCTGAAGTAAATCAATAATGTTTTTCCCATCTAATATCAAGCCTTCAGGCAATTCTGCACCTGCAATTTTCGCCAGTGTTGGGAATAAGTCCAGTGTACTCAGGATCTCATTACTAACAATTCCTGCGGGAATCTTTGAAGGCCATGTGATAATTCCTGGAACACGTTGTCCACCATCCCAAGTTTCAGCTTTTAATCCTCTAAGTGGTTTCGCTGACCCAACCCTCGGGCCATTGTCCGAAGTGAAGATGAAGATGGTGTTTTCATAAATCCCTTCTGCTTTTAATGCTTTGACGATTTCACCGGCACTCCAATCCAATTCCATAATAACATCGCCATAAAGCCCTAATTCACTTTTCCCTATGAAGGCTGGTGAAGCATGCAATGGTAGGTGTGGCATGGAATGAGCCATGTATAGAAATAGGGGGGCATCACCTTTTGCCTTGATTTGGTTGACTGCTTCTTCCGTATACCTTTTGGTAATGTAGTCCTGGTCAGGACCGCTTTCTATTAAAGTAGTGTCTCTAAATAAAGGCAGTGGAGGCGACTGGAAGTCAATATTTCGATAATAATAATTGTCCATGTCATTAGAGTAGGGCACTCCAAAAAAGAAGTCGAAGCCTTGGTTATTAGGCATGAATTCCTGCTTATGTCCTAAATGCCATTTCCCAATCATGGAAGTAGCATAGCCCACATCCTTCAGCATTTCTGCCATGGTGAATTCTTCAAGTCCTAATCCTCCTTCTGAAAAAGGAAAGAGCACGGCTTCATGAAGCCCTGCTCTTTTGGGATACCTGCCTGTTAATAACCCAGCCCTTGAAGGCGTACAAACAGTGGCAGGCACATAAAAATTGGTAAAGCGGATTCCTTCTCTTGCTATTTGATCAAGATGAGGTGTTTCAAAACCTTCTGCTCCGTAACTACCAAGGTCAGCAAAACCTTGGTCATCTGTAAAAAATATGATGATGTTTGGGAGGTCATTGACCTCCTTCGAAGCACAGCTAAATACTAGAAATGAAATAAGTAGTAAGAAGCTAGATTTGAACCGCATCAATTAAATCTACTGCTTCATCTGTTTTGACAACTCATGCATTTCTTTTTTAAGGGCAGCCATTTTTTCCTTCATGTCATCTGTTACAGCATTAGGTAGGTCATGAACCCGCTTGAGCTTCAAGGCTACTAATACATTAATGATACCAAGTGCTAATATGGCAAGGCCAACCCAATAAACGATTGTTAAACCAGCAAAGGCAGGATTCCAAATTAGTATTGTGGAGAATATTACACCTATGACGCCAATGAGTAATATGTTCTTCCAATCAGGGATGCCATATCGTTTTAGGTCAATGGCAGTGCTGATGGCAGTTAAAGAACGAAACAATGCCAAGAAGCCGATGTATAGACCAAAAATTCTCATGGTCAATGCCGGATTATTAAGAAGTAAAATCCCTAAAAACAGACTGACAATTCCAAGTATCAAAGTACCTACCCAGTTGTCTAGTTCATGACGATTGATAACCGCAAAGATGATTTCAAAGATGCCACTGATCAAAAAAGTGAAGCTAAAGAAGACGCCTAATGTTAAAAATGATTCTAAGGGCGTTTTAAAAACCCAAACACTCAAGGCTATAAAAGCGATTCCGATAATTAATGGGAGGTACCAGTGCTTTACTGCATTTTCAGCAGTTTTAAAAAATTTGTGTGACATGTTGATTTATTTAAGGTTGATTCGAACTGCAAGCCAATTATATTTCAAATTAGACATCTGCAGTTCTTTTGATTAACAATATAAGAAAAATTGCAATCGTAGTTAGAGTGATTGCCTCTTGCAGGCACCAAGAAAGACGGAAAGGATGAAAACGGCTTATGAATAATTGCTTAACTTTTGAAAAAATTAACCAACTGACTGCAATGGTAAAAAGAGTAGCACATTTAGTATTAGTAATCCTATTTATTACTGGCTCATCGATTATTAGTAGTTGTAACAACAAGAGTGATGAGAAAGAAGGTGATCATGGTCACGAACATGAGACTGAGGTAGCTGATGTGGATGCTACACAGGCGAAACTGGTAACTGGCCAAGGGGAGTTTGTCTTTTCTTGGGATCAGGAATTAACCGCTGCTTTTCCCGAAGCAGCGCAGGAATTTGAACCAGGTATGCATGGCGGTTTTAATGAAGACCCTGAAACAGGAATCGTATACACAGGAATCCCAGGATACGGACTTTGTTCAATCAGCCCAGACCTTGAGGAATGGACAGTTATTGGAACCGATGAGCGCTTGAAGGACAATATCCATGGTATCGTATTTTTTGTCCATAAAGGAGTAAAACACCTTGCAGTGGCTCAAAATGGGAAAAGAGTGCTAGTGCTAACCTTAGATGGTTCTATTGTGAGTGAAGTCGTAAAGCCCACTGGAAACGAATTTAAGTTTGCCCTTGCAAATGAGTTCTTTGCTTCGGAAGTCAGCAATTTTGGTGTAACAGATGTGACTTACTTAGACGGAATAATCTATGCGGTACATGGTTACTCTGCAGGTGATTTTGCATTGACTATTGTAGAAAAGAATGGAGTTTGGACATGGGGAGAGCTCGCTTGGGGAGGAAAAGGAGAGGAGCCAGGTCAGTTTCAAACTGCCCATGGTGTTTATGCCATGGATGACCATATTCTTATTGCTAATCGTGCAGCTGGTCAGGTGGTTAAATTCACGAAGCTAGGTAAGTTTATTGAAACCTTTGATGATATCCCAGAAGGAAGTTTGATTTGCAATGTTGCCTTTGAAGAAGAGCATTATTTTATGAATGCCTTATCGGCTCTTGGAGATCAGAAATCTGCTCCTATATATGTGCATTCAAGTAAGGAGCTTAAATCAACGGTGATACCAGGAGATTTAGAGATACCAGTCTTAACCAATATTCATCAAGTATGGCCTCATTATATTACTAATGAGCATGGGGATAAGCAATTGTATCTTCTCGTGCACGGATGGAATAAGGGTAAATATGCGGTATTGAAGCTGGAGGATTAGCTTCAACAAATTATTCGAAGCCGTTTACAACGCGCCCACCTGATTTTGAAATGAGGTGCTCATCCTGTAAAAGTCTTTACATAGAAAAAGCCAAACTCAAGTGTTCGTCACTCCCTTGAAAAAGGGAATCTCCAATGATAAAGGAATTTTAAATGGATTAGCTGCGCTGATCCTGAAAAAGGGAGTTGACAAACAAAAACCAAACTCGCTGCACTCGTTAAGTTTTTTTTCATTTGAGAAGCTTATGAACAAGTTCAACGCTTTAAAATGAAAAAAAGCCCAACTCTAAGAGTTAGGCTTTTGTGTGTCGGGGTGGCAGGATTCGAACCTACGACCTCCTCGTCCCAAACGAGGCGCGATACCGGGCTACGCTACACCCCGATCCTTGAATCGGAGTGCAAATATAGGCGGAATTTTGATTTTGCAATAGTCTTCAATAAAAAATATTACAATTAATATTTGACCGCTTTATTATTGCCCAAATCTGTTGGTGAAATCTGGTTTTTATCTAGTCCCTGCTTAAGTATTTTTTGGGCTAACGTCCTTTAAAAAACTCATTCAACAGGAAATGAGATCGACCTTTAAATTGATGCACTACTTGTAAAGCTTAAGAAATAGTTATTATCGAAATTAACTTTCACCCTTGTTGGTGCCTGGGTACGCTAGGCTGGTTGTCACCAACAAACTAGAATGTTCCAAATACAAACCTTAATCAGTAATGATGTCTAGATTACCTTCGGTGATCCCTAGGTGGGGATCCTACAAGAAAGCCCTAAGCTGAACTCCGTTCAGGGTCCTTTTTTTGTGTAGACCACTTATGAGTGAACTCAACGCGTTCTACACAAAAAAAGTCCCAACCTTGTGGTCAGGACTTTCTTGCGGAGGGAGGGGGATTCGAACCCCCGGTACGGTTTCCCGCACGCATGTTTAGCAAACATGTGGTTTCAGCCACTCACCCATCTCTCCGGGTTAATTCTGAATCTTCCTTTTCTTAAAAAGGAGTGCAAATATAATCTAATACCTAACACATAGCCAAGTAGATTTTAGAAAAAAATACCACTAATGTAAATCCCTTTTCATCAATCAATAATAAATGGTTTTTTCAATAAACGATTTGACTATAAATCAGTCATATACGCAAATCAACCAATAACTATGAAACAACCTCAAACAAGAAAGAATTGGAATGCTCAAGCTTGGGCATTTGTTTTTAGTGCTTTGATCATCTCCTCCTTGTCGTTTGGACAAAAAGTGGATTTCAGTAAAATGGAGTCAATGAAGCCAAGAAGCATTGGCCCTGCAGGAATGAGTGGACGAATAACTTCTATTGACGTAGTAAGAAGTCAACCAAATGTTATTTATGCTGGCTCTGCATCTGGCGGAGTTTGGAAATCTGAAAGTGGTGGAATAGCGTGGACACCAATTTTTGATGATCAACTGGCATTATCAATCGGTGCAGTCGCAGTTTCTCAAAAGAACCCAGATGTTGTTTGGGCTGGAACAGGTGAAGGCAACCCAAGAAATAGTTTAACCGGTGGCTACGGAATTTATCGAAGTCAGGATGCAGGAAGAACTTGGCAACTGATGGGCCTCGAAAAGACGCGTAATATTCATCGTATAATAATTCATCCAGATGACCCTAATACAGTTTATGTAGGTGCTATTGGATCTCCATGGGGAGACCATAAAGAACGCGGTGTGTACAAGTCTACGGATGGTGGAGAAACATGGAACCACATCCTTTATGTTGACGAAATGACTGGTGTTGGTGATATGGTTATTGATCCTTCTAATCCCGACAAACTTTTTGTGAACATGTGGCAGCACAGAAGAGAACCTTGGTTCTTTACTTCTGGTGGCCCGAGTTCAGGGCTATATTTAAGCCTTGATGGTGGAAAAAATTGGACAAAGCAGTCAGCTGAAAAAAATGGGTTGCCAAAAGGTGATCTAGGTAAAATAGGTTTAGCCTTTGGAACAAATAACCCAAATAAGGTATATGCTTTAGTCGAGGCAAAGGACAATGCTCTGTATAGTTCAGACGATGGCGGCTTCAACTGGAAAATGATTAACGACAAATCCGAAATCGGCAACAGGCCATTTTACTATTTTGACATCTATGTTGATCCAAAAAATGAGAACAGATTGTATAGCATTTTCACCAATGTCAATGTCAGTGAAGATGCCGGTAAATCGTTTACACAACTAATTGATAGAGGATCAATACACGTAGATAATCATGCACTTTATATCAATCCTGATGATCCGAAATTTATGATTTTAGGTAATGATGGAGGAATGGCCATTACGAGAGACATGGGTAAAACTTGGCGTTTTGTACAGAATTTGCCTCTAGGGCAGTTCTATCATATTGCAGTGGATAATGAAGTGCCGTACAATGTATATGGTGGATTACAAGACAATGGTACTTGGACTGGCCCTGCCTATTCATGGACGAGAGGTGGAATCAGAAATGATTATTTCCATTCTGTAGGTGGTGGTGATGGCTTTGATGTGGTAACTGACCCAGTTGATTCTCGCTATGGCTATTCAATGTCACAGCAAGGAAATGTTAATCGATATGATAAGCTAACAGGACAATCACAGTCGGTTAAACCAATGCATTCTGATCCGGATGTTAAGCTCAGGTTCAATTGGAATGCTGCTATTGCACAAAATCCTTTTGATGACAACTCGATCTATTTTGGTAGTCAATTTGTACATAAGAGCCTTGATAAAGGAAGTAGTTGGGATGTGATTTCTCCTGATTTGACTACTAATGATACTACTAAGCAGAATCAGTATAAGAGTGGTGGATTGACCATAGACGCAACAGGTGCTGAAAATCATACGACTTTATTGGTGATTGAACCAAGTCCACGAGAAGAACAAGTGATTTGGGCAGGAACTGATGATGGGAATGTGCAGATTACAAGAGATGGCGGTGCTAGCTGGAAAAATGTTGCAAAAAACATGAAAGGCGTCCCAGCTGGAAGTTGGGTCGCTCAAATCAAAGCGTCAAGGCATAATGACGGAGAAGCAGTTGCGGTAATTAATAACTACAGAAGATTTGATTTTAAACCTTACCTCTATAGAACAAGAAATTATGGTAAGTCATGGGAAGTGCTTGCAGATGAATCTGATGTATTTGGATACTCTCTATCATTCGTTCAAGATCCTGTTGAGCCAAGGTTGATGTTTTATGGTACAGAAAACGGTTTGTTTATTAGTATTGATGAAGGAGAAAACTGGTCACAATTTAAGAATGGATACCCTTCCGTTTCTACTATGGATATGGTCATCCAAGAAAGAGAGAGTGATTTGGTAATAGGAACATTTGGAAGGGCAATTTATGTATTAGATGATATTAAACCTTTGCGACTGATGGCGAATAAAGGTGCAGATGTACTAAATGCATCATTGGAAGTAGTTCCTCCTTCAATTGCCTACATGTCAAGTAGTAGATCGGCTAGTGGATTAGGTAACCCAGGAAATTCAGCATTTGATGGTGATAACCGTCAAGGCGGAGGGTCTGTGGTAGTAAAGTTTTTTGCTAAGAAACCTGACACTGCTGCTAATCCAAGCGCAACGAATGCTGGCGCCCAAGCTAGACCTAATGCTGCTCCAGCCGGTAGAGGCGGAGGGCGTGCTGGAAGAGGTGGCCAAGGTGCTGGTCGTGGAGGCCGAGCAAACGGACCACAAGCCAAAGTTGAAATTACGGACTTAGCAGGTAATATAGTACGAAATATGGATACGCCGATTACTGGAGGGCTAAATCAATTGACTTGGAGAATGGATGAGAATCCACCGGAAGGTACTGTCCAACCACCACTTCCTCCAGGAATTCCAGCTCAATTTGCAAGGTTCTTCCGTAATAGCGGTGCACCCGCACTACCAGGAGTTTACAATGTGAAAATTACCATTGGTGATGCCACAGCTACTACTCAGGTTGAAATTCAAATGGACCCTCGAATCGAAGTTTCTCAAGACGTGTTGATCGCAAGGCGAGACATGTTAAGGACTGTGACAAAGATGTCGGCTGAAGTTTCAGTTATGTCCTCCAAGTTGACTGCGGACATTGCTACCGTGGATAAAGTCTTGGCTGCACTTCAAGGTAAAAGAGGAAGGGCTGTGAATGAGTTGAAAACAAAGAGTAATGAAACAAAAGAAGCCTTGCAAGCATTAACTAAAATCATTGGACAAGGAGGAAGGTTTGGTAGAGGAGGAAATCCGAATGATCCAACTCCACTTACAACTAGAGTATCTTCGCTTTCAAGGTCCATTAGCGGTTCCTATGATATGCCCGGTCGTACGCAAGACATGTTGATGGAACAGGCCAGTGCTCTTAAAGTTGAAGTAACTGCAAAGTATGAGGCATTTTATGAAGCTTCTTGGGATACATACTTAGAAGGGGTAAAAAGTGTTGATTTTTCACCAATTGGGACTAGTGGCCCGAGAGGTAACTAAATCAATTAGTAAAGATTTAGTTTAAAAGGCTGTCAATTTTAGACAGCCTTTTTTCATTCATGCCTTAGCGCTTTTATTGGGTTTTGATTTGCCGCCTTAAGTGAATGAAAACTCACAGTTATAAAAGCAATAAAAAGGGCAACAATAGCTGTCATTGTAGCGGCAACAGCAATGACAGATTGTAAAGACATTCTGTACGCAAATGCATTCATCCAATCTTCCACAAATAAATATGCTAGGGGGGTAGCGATGAGAAAACCAATAACCACTAACCACATAATGTCTTTAAAGATTAAATATACCAGTTGTGAAACACGTGCGCCTAATACTTTTCTAACCCCAATTTCTTTAATTCGAATGGCGGTAGTATAGGATGTAAGCCCCAATAAGCCTAGGCATGAAATGATGATGCAGACTAATGATAGCATTCCTAATAATTTGCTTTGGCTTTGATCGGTTTTATAAAGCGTTTCAACTTTTTGATCCAGCAAAAGGTATTCAAAAGGATGGTTGGTATCTAAAACCTTGAATTTTTCTTCTAAGTACTCCAATGATTCTTTGAGTTTTCCATTCCTAGCATGAATGACAAAAGCTGGTAAGGATCCACGTGCTGTTTTTGGTATTTGATACCGATAAATTGCTACAGGTTCTATTTGTTCATGGAGGGAATGGGTGTTGAAATTTTTGACTACTCCGATTATTTTATTGGGCGTTGCATCTCCAGCCAAGGAAACTACTTTTCCAATTGGGTCTGACCAAGCCATTTTATCAACTGCCGCTTGATTTACAATTACCCCACTATGAAGGTCAGTTGGCATTTCCTCATTAAAATCTCGCCCTGCTACAATTTCCATTTGCATGGCGGCTACAAAGCCTTCACCTACATTAAGCAAGTTATAAGTGTCTTTGGTCATGGTAGCATCTTTTTGTTCAACATCTAAGACTCTTCTGCCTGCTCCTAAAAGGTTTTTTCCAATAGTTCTTTGATTGCTAATGCCAAATGCTGCCGTGACACCAAGGATATCAGGGTTTTGTAATAATTCCGATTTAGTAAGTTGCATCCGATTTCGGTTGGTTGTGTCTTTGGTTTGAATGATGACCACATTATCTTTACTAAATCCCAAATCCATATTTCTCATATAGCTAATCTGATCTCCCATAAGTAAAGTTGAGAGGACAACACCTGTCGATATAAAGAACTGGAAGGCAACGAGTGTTTTTCTTAAAAACAAGCTTTTTGGTCCAGTCTTCATGCTACCTTTCATGGCTATTAAAACCGAAATCGAGGAGAGATAAAGTGCAGGATATGCTCCAGAAAGTAAACCTATAATTAATGTTACGCCTAAGGAGCCTAATAAAAGCAATTCGTTATGGACAAAATCGAGCTTTAAATCTTTGCCTATTAGGTCGTTCAGGGGAGAGCCTTCGATGATGATACTCACGATTAAAACGGCAAACAATAATGAGAAAAAGGTGATAATGACTGATTCGATCAAGAACTGTACTCTTAATTTAGATTTACTCGAACCCAGTACTTTTCTAATTCCCACTTCCTTTGACCTACTGGTTGCTCTAGCTGTAGCAAGATTCATATAATTAATGCTGGCCAGAATTAAAATGAATATGCCAATGGCAGTAAAGGATTTTGTGTAAGCCTTATTTCCTGTTGGTAAGTCATATAAGGCTTGAGAATTAAAGTGGACATCTGCTAAAGGAACAAACCTTGGTTTAAAATGAGAATCATTCAGCTTGAGCTGACTCGCTACAGGAGCCATATACTTTTCAAAGAAGACTGGAAATTTGTTTTCGAGTATTTTGGCGTCAAAATTTTCAGGTAAAAGCACATAGGAGTAAAGTTGCACATTCCATAACCTCCTTGCTTTTTGTTGCGCATTCATAGGTCTAGGATTCGTAAGAGTAATAAGTCCTTCAAATGTTAAATGAAGATTATCAGGCATATCTTTTATTATGCCCGTGACATTGAAACTTGTATTATCAGTTTTTAAAATTTGGCCTAAGGCCTCCGTATCTCCAAATAGTTTTTTAGCCGTAGAAGCAGTTAAAACAATACTTCTAGGTTCTTTTAGTGCTGTTGCTGGATTGCCAGCAATGAATTTATGAGTAAACAGGTCAAAAATGGTGGAGTCAGCGAAATACAGATTGTCTTGATAAATTTGTCGATCACCAATTCTAAAAAGTTGCCTGCCTGCCACTCGAAATCTAGTATAGGTCAAAATCTCAGGGAATTCAGCCTTCATTAATTCTGCTAAAGTCATGGGTGACAAAGCATAGGTATCCCCTTTCCCATCGAATTTAAAGTCAGATTCAACTCTATAGATTTGTTGGTGCTTGATGTGATGCTTGTCAAAGGAAAGGTCACTCTGCACATACAGTAAAATAATTATGGACACCGCCAGTCCAATCGCCAGCCCGAATATATTCAGAAGAGAATAAAATTTATTCTTAATTAATACGCGAACTGCTTGAATTACTTGTGCCATACATTTAAGAAGTGGCTGTGTCTTGCTCTTCCATCTATTGAAATATAGAGATTTAACCTTAGGAGCAGTACAGATTTTATTTGAAAGGTCTGTCCATCAATGAGGCCTATTAGCAAATTGGAGGCATAAAAAAAGGGGCTTTTGCCCCTTTTTAATAAATTTTAGTTTAAATGATTATTCGTAACGCAATGCTCTCACTGGATTCTGATTAGCAGCTTTGAACGAATGGAAACTCACTGTTAAGAATGCAATTATCAATGCTATAACACCCGCTATAGACGCTGCAGTAACAATGAATGTTTGTAAGGGCATTCTATATGCAAATACGGTCAGCCAATCGTCTACTAGAAAATAGGCAACCGGAGTTGCAATGACGATTCCGACAAGGACTAATACCATGATATCTTTAAAGACTAAAAATACTAATTGAAAAACAGTCGCACCCAATACTTTTCTTACACCAATTTCTTTGATCCTGGTGGCCGTAGTAAAAGATGAAAGGCCTAATAACCCAAGACAGGAAATAAGGATACAGATATAAGAAAGTAAAGCGGTGAGTTTGCTTTGCCTTTGATCAGAGCTGTATAGTTCCTCAGCTTGTTTGTCTAGGAAAGCAAATTCAAACGGGTGGCTGGGGTCTAATTCTGTAAATTTTCCTTCTAAGGAATTTAGAGTTTTGTCAAACTGCCCGTCTTTCACATGAACTAGAAATGCTGGAAGAAAGAATGCCGGAGCACCCTGCAGTTGGTACCTATAAATAACCGTAGGTTCTACCTTGACATGAAGTGAAAAAGCATTAAAGTCTTTTACCACACCAATAACCCTAGCTGGTGTTTCTACTCCAAGTTGCGAAACGATTTTACCAATTGGATCATCCCAGCCCATTTTGTCAACGACTGCTTGATTTACAATGGCCCCAGCTGTTATATCAGTAGGCATGTCCTCGTTAAAATCTCTTCCGGCTATAATTTCCATCTGCATTGTACTAACATAGCCCTTACCAACCCTTAAAATGTTGTAGGTATCTTGAGTCATTATTGAGTCTTTTTGTTGAATATTCAATAATTGTCTGCCTGCACCTAGTAAACTATTACCTAGATTGCCTTGAGTAACTACACCTAAAGCATCTGTAACACCGATAATGTCAGGGTTTTGTAATAGTTCTGTTTTTACATATTCCATCTTGTTGCGCATGGTGGTGTCTTGAGTAGGAATTATAATAACATTGTCTTTATTAAAGCCCAAATCTTTGTCTCTCATAAAATTGATTTGATCTCCCATGAGTAAGGTTCCGATGACCACGCCAATTGAGATAACAAATTGAAATCCAACTAGAATTTTTCTTAAGAAAAGACTTCTTGGTCCAGTTTTGACACTTCCTTTCATTGCAACAAGTACTGAAATTGCTGACAAGTAGAAAGCAGGATAAATTCCGGAAAAAAGACCAATTACAATGGCCACTCCCAATGATCCAAAAAGGAGTAGTGGGTTATTGGTAAAATTGAGTTGTAAGTCTTTATCCATCAATTCGTTCATAGAGGTGCCATGTACTAAGATATTGACAATGAGAACAGCCAGTAATAGAGAAAAGAAAGTAATGATCACCGATTCACTTAGAAACTGATTTCTCAGGCCACTTTTACTTGAGCCTAAAACTTTTCTTACGCCAACTTCTTTAGACCTGTTAGTCGCTCTTGCTGTAGCAAGGTTCATATAATTTATACTAGCAAGAATCAGTATGAAAATACCTATTGCCGTAAAAGATTGGGTATAAGCCTTGTTACCAGTTGGTAAATCATATTGTACTTTAGAATTGAAGTGAATTTCAGTTAATGGTACAATTTTAGGTGTAAAGTTAGCTCCAGTAAGTCCTGCCTGCCTTGCGAAAGGTGCCATGTGCTTTTCGAAGAAATCAGGGAAACGATCATAAATCTGATTTACATCATAATTTTTTGGGAGCATGATGTAAGAATATAGTCCTACATTCCATAGCCCTTGTGCTCTTTGTTGACTCGTTAAGGCAGGTTGACCTGATGTTAAAGTAGTAGCAGAAATCAAGCCTTCAAATGTTAAATGCAAGTTGTCTGGTAAGTCTTTAATTATGCCCGTTACATTATAATTATTGTTGTCTGTTTTAATGATCTGTCCCATTGGGTCTTCATTCCCAAAGATTCTTTTTGCAGCCTTTTCAGAGAGCACAATACTCCTTGGTTCTACTAAAGCAGTAGAGGGGTTTCCGGTAACAAATTCATGGGTAAACACATTAAAAATAGATGAATCTGCAAAGTAAAGGTTGTCTTGGTAAATGCTTTTATCACCAATTCTAAACAATTGCCTACCTGCTGGTTGGAACCTGGTGTAGGCTGATATTTCAGGGTATTCTTCCATCATTACTTGGGCAATAACAGATGATGTCAAAGCAAATTCATCATCTTTGTCACCAATTCTGAACTTTGATTCTAGTCGATAAATCTGATCATGTTGTACATGGTGTTTATCAAAAGAGAGATCGCTTTGAACATAGAGTAAAATGATTATTGCTACAGAAAGGCCAATGGCTAAACCAAAGATATTGAGAAAGGAATAAAATTTATTCCGAAGCAATACCCGAATTGAGTATGAAATGTTTTTCATGAGTTACAAATGTTTTCTATCCGGACAGCCTATACCATTAAACATGCCAATAAGCATTGATTATTGTAAGTTCCTTTAAATCAAAGTTTTACATATAATTATTGACAATCTAAGAAGATCTTGATGTGCGCATTTGAACTCAAAAATGAGCGATAATGGACATATTTTTAAATCATTACCTAGGATATATAAATGGACATAAGGTTTTGAATACAGTACTAATATTGACTTCGCTGTTTTTGCATTGGTGTTTGTCTCTGCGGTTTTAATCGCCTTAGTCTCCAAATACTCAAGTCTGCGAAATTAAATCCAGTAGGGTTACTTAGATATGAATAGAATAAGAAAAGGAGAAGAGTTTACCTTCTCTTTTTAAATGGCTTTTTTCTACTGAAATTACTCCTGCCTCTAAACTTTGCAGGATTGTATTCTGGGCCTTCTCCTAAACTTGCAGGCAATGGAATCTTTCTCACTTCCTTTTCAAGCAGTTGTTCAATTTTTTCAAATTTACCTTGATCATCTTCATTGATAAAAGTAATGGCTTCTCCTTCAGAGGAAGCACGTGCTGTTCTGCCGATTCTGTGGATATAATCCTCTGCGTCATTTGGTGCATCATAATTGATCACCATGTCAATATTGTCAATGTCAATCCCTCTTGAGATTACATCTGTAGCAACAAGTATCTGTAATTTTCTGCTTTTGAATTCATTAAGAATTGATTCTCTATCGCTTTGCTCAAGGTCTGAAGAAATCATCTTTGCATTCATTTTTTCTTTCTGCAGTTCCTTTGTCAACTGTTTTACCTTAAGCTTTGTAGAACAAAAGATCACTAAACTTGGAATATCATTGAACCTAAGTAAGTGCTTAACAAGCGCTACTTTCTGTCCGTCATAAGTTAAAAAAGCGGCTTGAACTACTTTTTCAGCAGGTTTAGAGATAGCAATGCTAATTTCTTCAGGATCATTTAAAATCTCTTTCGCCAGTTTCCTGATACGAGGAGGCATGGTAGCCGAAAACATTAAAGTCTGCCGTTCTTTAGGTAGCTGTCCGATGATCTTCATAATGTCATCATAAAAGCCCATATCCAACATACGATCTGCTTCATCCAATACAAGGTGCTGCAGTTGATCGATTTTTGCATACCCTAGATTCAGATGAGACATAAGTTTACCAGGAGTACCAACAATAATATCCGCTCCTTCAATTAATGCTTTTTTCTGCTGAGTGAAATCATCACCACCACCCCCACCATAAATAGGGATCGATGTTACTCCGGCAAAATAGGCGAGTCCTTGTAATTGCTGATCAATTTGGACTGCTAATTCTCTTGTTGGAGAGATAATTAACGTGTTTATATTTCCCGTTACTTTCTTCTGTGAAGCAATCTTATGGAGTACAGGTAAAAGGAAGGCTGCCGTTTTTCCTGTTCCAGTTTGCGCAACAGCGATCAAATCTTTATTGGCAATGGTAACCGGGATCGATTTTTCTTGGATAGGGGTGGGTTGTTCAAATCCCATGGCGTCTAAGCCCTGCAACACGTCTTCGTGTAATTTAAGTTCTTTGAAAGTCAATGAATCAAATGTCTATAGGTGTGAAATTGGGCTCTAAAATACGTGGGATAATTATCATTCCCTATTCTGCTTGTTCCAGATCATTAATTTTTCTTCCAAAAATGAGGGCTTAAAAGCATTAATACAGTAAAAAGTTCTAGCCTTCCTAAGAGCATTAATAAGGAAAGTAGCCACTTGCCCATCATAGGCATATCATGAAAATTGTTTAACGGGCCCACCTTACCAATACCAGGTCCAACATTTGCCAAAGAAGTAGCTACAGCACCAAATGCTGTGTCAAAGTCAACATTCATCGCAGAAAGCAAGATTGTTCCAACAATGAATATTAAAATGTATATCATGATAAATGCGAGTACATTAAAAACAATTTTTCGCTCTACAGCTTTTCCACTTATTCTAACTGGGATAACCGCAGCAGGATGAAGTTGCCTTTTTAATTCTAAAAAAGAGTTCTTAAACAAAACCACATGCCTTATTATCTTTACACCACCGGCCGTAGATCCTGCAGATCCGCCAACAAAAAGGAGCATAAAAAAGAGTACGGTAAGGAATGGAGCCCATGCTGTATAATCAGCTGAAACGAATCCTGTTGTGGTGACTAGTGAAACAACTTGAAAAAGACCTTGTCTAAATGATGCCTCAACTCCCTGCTCAGTAACTACTATAATAGTAATTGATGCAACTACGGTAATGATACCAATAAAAGCGGCGTACACTTTAAACTCTTCATTAGCAGTAATCTTTTTCACATTTCTTTTTAGAGCAAAATAGATGAGAGTGAAACTTGTACCGGCCAAGAACATAAAGAAGATAAACACATACTGAATATAGGGTGAATCGTAGTAGGCAATACTGGAATTCTTAGTTGAAAATCCACCAGTTGCCATGGTCGTTAACGCATGATTTAATGAATCATAAAAGTCGATTCCACCTAACATGAGCAGGCCTGTTTGTGCTAATGTTAGACCTAAATAGATATACCATAGCCTTTTGGCAGTTTCACTAATTCGGGGTTGAAGTTTGTGAAACTGCCAAAAGGCTGCTTCTGCGACAAAAAGCTGCATGCCACCAATTCCAAGTAGTGGCAATATGGCTACGGCAAGAACAATAATACCCATGCCACCAATCCACTGCGTCAAACTTCTCCAAAATAAAATTCCTTTTGGTACAGCCTCAATGTCATTTAAAATAGAAGCACCAGTAGTCGTAAATCCTGACATCGTTTCAAAAAATGCATTAGTAAAATTCGGAATTGTACCGCTAAGAATAAATGGTAGCGTTCCAAATAGGGAAAGAACTATCCAACCAAAAGTGACGATTATATAACCATCTCTTTTTTTAAGCTCTTTGTTTTTGCGATTCTTTGTTAAAATTCTCAGTAGTAATCCTACAACTATTGTAATTCCAGCAGAATAAGAAATGGCTTCCAAATCACCACCTTCATAGTAAATAGAAAAGGGGAGACACAATAGCATGAAGCAACCATTGAGCAACAATAAGATGCCCATGATATCGAAAATCGCTTTAAAATTGAATTTCATTCAGTCAATGTCAAATAAAGAGGTCTTCAACCTTTGCAATTGCCTCTGGCTTAGCGAGGACTACAACCCTGTCTTTAGGTTGAAAGATAAAATCGCCTGGAGTAGTATAACCTTTCCCATCCCTAATCACACCACCGATGATGGCAGTTTTAGGGAAATCTAGGTTTCTTAATTCATGTGCAGTGATTTTCGAACTTTCTTTTACTTCAAACTCAAGAATCTCTGCATCAACGCCATGGATACTTGTCAAAGAAACAATTTCTCCCTGACGAATGTGACGGAAAATAAAGTTGGCAGCAATGAGTTTCTTATTGATCATGGTATCCACACCTATATTCTGAGATAGGTGGATATAATCCATGTTTTCAACCATGGCAATAGTTTTATTTACGCCATGATTCTTGGCCCCCAAACTCAATATAATATTAGTCTCTGAATCACCAGTAACTGCTATAAACGCATCCATGTCTGCCAATCCTTCTTCAAGTAATAACTCTACATTACTAGCATCACCATTAATGACCATTGCATCGGGAATTTGATCTGCCAGATCGAAGCATTTTTCAGCGTTCTTCTCAATCAACTTAACATTATACCGCTCACTGAGAATCTTTGCGGCATGTATTCCTACCCTTGAACCACCAAGAATCATTATGTCCTTCACCATCTTTCGCTTTTTACCAGCTAAGAACATCAGTTTATCAATGCCGTCAGGCTGAGAAACAAAGTAGGCATGGTCATTCAGTTCAAAAGAAGTGTCTCCATAAGGAATGATTGTTTCATTATTCCTAAGTATGGCGACTGTCATAAAGGTTTGCTCAGGATTCATACGAGCAACCTCTATCATTGATTTCCCTTTTAAAGGGCTTTTATCATCGATATTGACTCCAATTAAAGATAAAAGTCCTTTCTCAAACTCAAAGCTGTCTGTCAGGGCAACTTCCTTTAACAACCTTTTGATCTCTCTAGCAGCTAAGGATTCAGGAGAGATGATGTCATCAATGCCTAAATGTTTTAAGTTTAGTTTGTCTTTTTGATAGATGAACTCTGTGTTGCTAATCCTAGCAATGGTTCTTTTGGCTCCGAGGTGCTTGGCAATTATAGCGGTTGCAATATTCGCATCCTCAGAATTAGTCACTGCGATTAACAGGTCAGCTTGTGCTACACCGGCTTCTTCGAGGACAGCATAGGAAGATGAATTTCCTTTGATAGTGCTCGCATCTACCTGACCAGCAGCTAATTTTAACTTGTCTTGTGAGCGATCAATCAAAACGATGTCTTGACCTTCAGCACACAAAAGTTTAGCTAAATGATATCCTACGTTCCCAACCCCTGCAATTATTACCCTCATCCTTTTCTAATTATGAAAACGCGGTAAAATTAAAGAATTATGAAATCTAAATGCCATATAGTTTTTTTAATTACTTGGTTTCTACTTAGATTTCCCTTTAAACCGTTCAAACCCAGATTTAAGGTGTAAATCTCTTTGTGGAAATGGTATTTCGACACCTTGCTTTTTAAATTCCTCGAAGATGCTGAAATACAACTCTGATTGTAAAATTTTGGGCCTATTAATGTATTTGCTAGTCCAGACCATTAATTCAAAGTTTAAAGAGCTGTCGCCATATTCTATAAATATAACATCAGGAGAAGGTTTCGTTAGCACCCCCTTGTGAACACTGGCTACGGCTAGTAAAATTTCTTTAATTTTTGCTGGGTCTTCTTGATAAGATACGCCAACAGGAATTCTGAAACGAACATTCCTATCGTGATGACTCCAATTAATTACTTGTTTGTTGATGACTTCACTATTAGGAATGATAATGGAAATATTATCATTAGTATTTACCGTGGTGGCACGTGAAGAAATCTGTATAACATCTCCACTAACATTACCTACTTCAATCCGGTCACCCATTTTTATAGGTCTCTCAAAGAGTATAATTAGTCCTGAAATGAAATTGTTAGCAATAGATTGCATACCAAAACCTATTCCAACACCTAATGCGCCGGCTAGTACATTCAATGAGCCTAAATTGACTCCAGAGTTTTGTATGATAATGATACTGCCAATGAAAATTAAAGCATATTGAATTATAGTACCAATTGATTCGCTGACGCCAATGTCTTCAGAATAGCGCGACATGACTTGTTTGACAAAAATGCTTTTGAATTTTGAAGCAACAAATACGAGCAGCGCAAGGAAAAAGAAAATCTGGAATACATCAAAAAGCTTGATTTCTGATTCACTATCTCCAAACAAAGAAAAGTTCAAGCCAGATTCAGAATCGAGCCCGATTTCAGCTATCAGTACAGATGCACCAATTATCAGAATTGAATATTTGGTGATATTGCCAATTGATAAAATTGTCTTTCTATCCTCTATGTATCTATTCAGAATGCGATTTATCAAAATTGACCTGATCAGGTTTCCTAATAGGTTCAATAAAAACAAGAAGACGACAGGGATAATTATTTCAGTAACGGTAAATGAGAGTTGATCAAATCCTGGTAATGGAATTTTCTCTCCCAAAATTGGGATATTACTGTTAATGAAAGCAATTAGTCGGTCATACAATGACTGGTCCATGCCCGAATATAATCAACTTTTTAGGATGATGGCAAGAGTATTGAAGAGTCTCCGTAACTAAGGAACCGATATTGATTAGAAAGTGCTTCTTCATAGATTTTTTTCCAGTCATTACCTACTAGTGCGGCGACTAGAAGCATTAATGTGCTTCCCGGTTGATGGAAATTCGTAATGAGTCCATCGCACACTCTGAATTGATAGCCAGGAACTATGAAAATCTCCGTTTTCCCAACGATGTGATTTAAATCGAGCTGCTTCATCCAGTTAAGAATAGCTTGAAAAGCAGCTTCTTTAGTAGGGAGTTCGTTTCTTTGATAAGGTTCTAGCTTTTGTATCGAGAAATCCTCATTGCCATTAATGAGACGAGCACCAAACCAAAAAAGACTTTCAAGACTTCTCATCGAAGTTGTTCCTACTGCGATGGTTTTCCCACTTGAATTCAGAATGTTTTTGATATTTTCTTTGGTTGCTACAATTTGTTCCGAATGCATCGGATGCTCAAGCACATTTTCAGTTTTGATGGGTTGAAAAGTACCAGCACTGACATGTAGTGTCAGAAAATCTTGGCGAATATTTTTAATCGAGAGGTCCTCTAATACTTCTTTTGTAAAATGTAGTCCTGCTGTGGGAGCCGCTACAGCACCGTCAATCTCAGAATATACTGTTTGGTACCTTGGTTTGTCATCAGCTTCGGGAGACCTATCGAGATAGGGTGGGAGTGGTACTTGGCCGGCATGCTCAACAATTTCTGCAAAACTTATACCTGTATTATCCCAATCAAATTGAATTGACCTTTTTTCTCTATCTATTATTGTGGCACTGAGGTTGACATGGACCCCTGCTATATTCAAGGAAGTATTAAGAACGCTGTCTTTCCATTTTTTAAAATTACCCACCATGCATTTCCAAGTCACGGACTGCCTTTCTTCCATGACAATACTCATAATATCACTGGGTCCGATTGGATTGAGTAGGAATACCTCAATTAGAGCCCCGGTTTCCTTGTGCAAGTAGATCCTGGCAGGTATTACTTTAGTATTATTGAAAAACAGGGCAGCGTCAGCTGGAATGAAATCCTTAATCGCTTTAAAATCCTTGTGCTTAATTGTACCTTTTTCATATACCAGTAGTTTTGAATTGTCCCGCTCACTTAGCGGATGTTTTGCAATCCTATCATCAGGTAATTGGTACGTATAATCACTTAAATTCAAATTTTTCATTCCTGTTCTTCCAAAGACTGCAAAGATAATCATGCATTTATATTTATGGATTAATTCTGCGCTTAGGTATTGGTGATTGATAAAATATTACTTGTGTTTTTAGCCAAAATTGCGCTAATTATATGTAAATCAATAAAATAGCTTCATGGGAAAAGGAGATATAAAAACAAAAAAGGGTAAAGTTGCTAAAGGAAGTTTTGGTGTCAGGCGCCCAAGAAAACATACACCTGCATATGTTGCTTCTTCAAAACCTAAAGTTAAGGTTGCAGCTAAACCAGCCTCAAAAGCACCTGCAAAAAAAGCACCTGTCAAAAAAGAAGACTGATTGCCCTTCAATTAAAACCCAGAGTACGCGCGTATTTATAAAAGGATTCTTGTGCACGAATGTGCACTAGTCTGAACGAATCCGTACATTTCTGAGAGGTTTCACATCTAAAATTGTTTATAAATAACTATTAATCAGTCGATTATAAAGTTTGGCACGTTGATTGGTTGAATGTAGTCAAGGTT